>Ga0209197_1000042_pt1 | contig 86465 bp, 61 predicted proteins | sample COGITO_mtgs_1105_4_FD_184802 | JGI IMG/M metagenome (GOLD analysis project Ga0209197, IMG submission 184802) | Pelagic marine microbial communities from North Sea - COGITO_mtgs_110512 (SPAdes) (version 2) | ecosystem: Environmental > Aquatic > Marine > Epipelagic ... | reverse complement strand
GGTTCTCTAAAAGCTTTAACCTTTTCACATATTTCTCGTTTTTACGTTGTAAAAAACTTCGATAGCTAATAAAAATAAACAAGAAAGATAAAATATAAATTATTTTTGCAGTATTACTTATATACCACGGATACAATATATGAAAAGGGATTTCTATATTTTGGGACATACTATCCTCTTTTGATACTCTTAATTGTAAAACATAATCTCCAGCGGTTAATCCTGGAAAGTTAATTTCAGAATCATAAATCCAAGGAGACCAAAAATCTTCTAACCCTTTTAATTTATATTGAAATTGTTTAGAGTTACTTAGAGGTACATTAGGTAACGCAATTTTTATTTTTAAGTAATTGTGACTATTAGGTATTTTCAACTCACTTTTACTAGTAATAGGTCCAATAATAGTATCTGTGGCACTTATAAATTTTAATGATTTAAGTGTTAAAGAAGACTTCACTGGTTTCTTTATTTTTGAATTAAATTCATGAAAAATAATACCATTATCTATTCCTATCGCAAAACTGTTCTTATTTATTTTTTTAAACTTATTAAAATCATTTAAGTGCTTACTCCAAAAAGTATAAAAAGGTTCTTTAGTATTTTTAAAAAGATTACCACTTCTTATAAGGTATCCAAATAAATTGGGAGTAGCATACCAAAAAATATTATCATCTTGATGAATATAATTGATATTGTTTAACCCTTTAAAAATCTCGGAAGGATACTTTGCTTTAATGAATGAGTTCTCTAAAGCATCGAAATAAAAGAATCCTTTGGGGTTGTAAAAAACCAAGCTTCCATCGATTTTACAAAAATATGCATACGTTTCTACATTAGGGGTTTTTACACCGTAAAACTCTATTTCTTTCAGATTAAGACCATCTAATGATAATTTTAATCTATAATATCCTTTTGATGGATGTGCAACCCATAAATGTCCATATTGATCAAATTCTATAAAACGAGAAGATTCAGCAAACGCATCAAACTTTTTAAGAAACTTCCATTGGTTATCTGTTTTTTGAAAAACAGCGATTCCAGAATAAAATCCAACATATAAAATATTACTTATTTTTGGATGTTTCTTAAAGACCCAACCACCACCTTCTAAGTGAATTGTTTTTAAAAAGTTGTTTTCCATAACAGAAACCCCTTTATGACCGCCTACCAAAATTTGGCCATCAATTTCATCAATGTGCCAGATTTGTTGTGTATTATTATTAATTAATTTAGGTTCAGAAAGTGGATTATTTATATTTTTAGTAAATAGTCCTTGATTGGTACCCAAATATAAAAGCGAATCTTTTAATAAACTTGTATAAACAGTACCAAAATTACTTTTTGTATCTAATAAATATTTTGTCCTACTATTTACCTCTACGTAACTAATTCCAGATTCTGTACCCACCCATACATTATCATTGCTATCTTTAAAAACAGTACGAATCGCGTTATTTTCTAATCCATTACTTTTATTAAAATGAGCAATTTTCTCTCCCTTATTTGAAATAATATAAAATCCGTTTCTTAAAGTACCTGTAATAAATTTATCTTTAGTATATGCTTCTACATCAGTAATTATAAATTTCTCAATTTCACGGTTAACTTCCCAATCCTTTTTAACTAAAACTCCATCTTTAGAAGTCCAAAACCCTTTATTTTTTGTCACAATTAAAAGACTCTCATTCTTTTCTTCAAAAACACCAATAACTTCAATATCTACTGTTTCCGTTCCTTTAACTATTTTTTTTTCAAAATTAATTAATTCAAATAATCCAATAGAAACATCTTGCACAAATGCTCTTTTATTTGAAAGGTAAAGACCACTAAATCCCTTAAAAGCTTGAATACTGGTTAGTTTTTCACTTAACGGGTTGTATATATAAATACGCCAAAAAGATTGAAACAAAATCTTTCCATCAATCTCTATAATATTAGAAAAAGTAGGTAATAATTGTTCTGTCTTGGTTGGGTATTTGAAAAACAAGCTTTTATATTCTAAAATACCTTTATTGTTTTTAGACCATAACCCAAATCCACCATGACCAGAAGTATAAATATGTTGGTCATCTATATACAAAACAGCTCTAAGGTCTGTTTGTTCTTTAATGCTATAGTTTGTAAATCTAAAACCGTCAAACTCGACTAAAGAACCAGCGGTTGCAAAATACATTTCCCCATTTATATTTTGAGAAGTATCAAATATTTTTATTTTTTTTTGAGAAAAATTCTTAATAAAAGGAGTTCCCGGTAAATAAGAAAACTGACCTAAAATGCTTGTTGTAAAAGATAAAATAAAGATAAATACTAGTTTTCTAAACATTTTATAGTGCGCTATTTTTATTTGCTTTAGTAATCAAAGATATGAAAAGACAATTACACTTAAAAACTTAGATTACTTTTGATTCTCTATTTTTTCCGAGAAGCTCTTTATTAATTTAAATTGATTTCTTGCCCTGTCTAAATTGTGTTCTGGATAGTTTACTTTATAATAGACATCATTATTAAAATAATCTGTTAAAAAACGAAGCACATCATAAAGAGAAACATCAATTATAGTATCTCCTTCCGGAGTGAATGAATCCATTTGCTTTAATCCGCCATAACGGCTCCCCATTCCTGCAGCTAAAATTACTAATGTTGGTTTTGTGTTACACATCTATAAATAATTCTTATATGAGCTTTATCGCATTAATTAATAACCTTTAATTTTTTTCCGACCTTAATAAAAGCGTTTACAGCTTTGTCTATATGTTCATTTGTATGCGCTGCAGATAACTGTACTCTTATTCTTGCTTTGTCTTTTGGCACCACTGGAAAGAAAAAACCAATCACATAAATACCTTCCTCTAATAATTGATTTGCCATAACCTGAGACAGTTTAGCATCGTACAACATTACTGGCACAATTGCAGCATCTGCGCCTACTAAATCAAAACCAGCTGCTTCCATTTTTGTTCTAAAAAGAGTGGTATTCGCTTCTAACTTATCGCGTAAAGAAGTATCATTTTCTATCATTTCAAAAACCTTTAATGAGGCTCCAACTATTGTTGGCGCTAAAGAGTTTGAAAACAGATATGGTCTAGAGCGTTGACGTAATATTTCTATAATTTCTTTTTTACCGGTTGTAAAACCTCCCATTGCCCCACCTAAAGCTTTTCCCAATGTTCCAGTAATAATATCTACTCTACCAAGTACATTTTTTAACTCTATAGTTCCACGCCCTGTTTTACCAATAAAGCCAGAGGCATGGCACTCATCTACCATTACTAAAGCGTCATATTTATCTGCTAAATCGCATATTTTATCTAATTTAGCAACCACACCATCCATGGAAAACACACCATCTGTAACAATAATTTTAAAACGAGGATTTTCCTTATTAGCAGCAATTAACTGCGCTTCTAAATCCTCCATATTATTGTTTGCATATCTATATCTAGCAGCTTTACATAAACGCACTCCATCTATAATAGATGCATGGTTTAGTGCATCTGAAATAATAGCATCTTCCTTAGACAATAATGGTTCAAAAACACCTCCATTGGCATCAAAAGCCGCTGCGTATAATATCGTGTCTTCACAATGAAAGAATTCTGCTATTTTTACTTCTAAACTTTTATGAATATCTTGGGTACCACAAATAAAACGGACAGAAGACATTCCAAAACCATGAGAATCTAAAGTATCTTTTGCTGCTTGCACAACCTCTTTATTGTTAGATAAACCTAAATAATTATTGGAACAGAAATTAAGAACTTCCTCTCCAGTAGAAACTTTAATAACCGCATCTTGTGACGATGTTATAATGCGCTCCTCCTTAAATAAACCATTATCTTTTATGCTTTGTATTTCTTGTTGTAAATGCTCTTTAATTTTTCCGTACATATCTTTATTTTTTAAACTGCTGTAATTTTGTATATTTTCTTTAATTCTTTTATCATAACGTGCGTCATAGATTCCAAATCAAATTTAGGTTTCCAATTCCAATCATTTATTGCGGAACTATCGTCAATACTATTCGGCCAAGAATCTGCTATAACTTGCCTAAAGTCTGGATTATATGCTATTTTAAAGTCTGGATACACTTGTTTTATGGCGTTATATAGTTCTTCTGGGGTACACGTAAAACCGGCTAAATTATAAGATGTTCTTATCTTTATATTTTGGGCAGGAGCATCCATTAATTCTATAGTTGCTCTTATAGCGTCATCTATAAAAATTAGAGGTAATTGCGTTGAAGCTTTTAAAAAACAACTAAAAACCCCTTCTTCTCTAACAGCTTTGTGAAAAATATCTACAGCATAATCTGTAGTTCCGCCACCTGGTAAAGATTGATAACCTACAACCCCTGGATATCTGATTGAGCGAATATCTAGACCATACTTGTTACAATAATAATTAACCCAATTCTCTCCTGAAGCTTTACTAATGCCATAAACCGTTAACGGCGTCAGGTTTGGTGATTGTGGTGTATTGTCCCTTTCTATATTATCACCAAACACAGCAATAGAACTTGGATAAAATATTTTATCTATTTTACATAATCTTGAGACCTCTAATACATTAAATAAACACCCCATATTTATATCCCATGTTTGCAAGGGAGCTTCTTCTCCTTTCGCAGATAAAATTGCAACGAGATGGTATATTTGAGTAATTTCATTCTTTAATACACAGTTCTTTAAGGCATCAAAATTAGTAACATCTAAAACTTCAAAACAGCCCTCAAAATTTGAATTTAACCTTAAATCTGATGCAATTACATTGTCAAAACCATGTTTCTCTTGCAGTTGCTTTGTTAACACAGTGCCCAACTGTCCACCAGCACCTGTTATTAAAATTTTATCCGTTCTCATTCTTGAATAATTTTATGAATGCTTCATTATTTTTTTGATATTTTTTTACTGCCTAAACTAATTCATAAAATATAAACAACTATATACCAAATACTTATTTTATTCTAATTTAATTTTCCAAGTAGTAAAATGACTCTTTATTCTATAATAGATTTTCTAGAACTGTCTACTCAATAAATTTTTACAGCACTGCCAATATAGAATTTATTCATTTCTAAAACCAAAATATTTTGTATTGTATTAAAATATCCTTTGAAAGGATTTAAATACGCTTTATTGTTAAGGTTTAAATTACTATAATTTATTTAACTCTTTTTAAAATTATAATAGTTTATAGTTTTAAATAAACAGAAATACCTTAAATATTAAGATACCAAATTCTTATATCTTTGCAGCAATTAAATACACAAATAAATGAATATTGAAGATCTAGTTGGCCAATTTCAAATACTTGGTAGCAATCAAGATGAAGCTAAAAAAACATACAAAGGAACGCTAGATTTAAATTTAGACGCGAAAAATAGAATTGTCGCAAAGTGGATGATACATAAAAGTCAGGAACAATTCGGAACTGGTTTTTTTAGAGATAATATTTTAGTGATTAACTTTAACTATCAAGGTGATGAAAATACTATATATAAAGGTGTTGCGGTCTATCGATGTATTTCTAAAGATATTTTAGACGGTTTTTGGTCTGAAAAATATGGTAATCCGCTGTATTTGGGGGAAGAGCGTTGTTTTAGAATAAAAGAAAATATACTTTTAAATTAAAAATATATTTATAATTTCTTTACGTTATCTTTTATTTTTTTAGACTTGCTTGAGTTTTTTAAAGATTTAGATTTCTTTTTCTCCGGCATTTTTCCCTTAATTCTATCTTTTTCAACGTTAACGTCTACCATAAAGTCTGAATTGAACGTATATTCTTTTGCTAATTTGATAAAGGTTAAGGCTTTTTCGTAATCCTTTAGTTGCTCATATAAATTTGCTTTCTTTAAATATAAAAGGGCTTTATCAGAGCCTTTTACAGTCAATCCAAAATCAATAAACTCTTCTACTTCTTTGTAATCTTCATTCCATAAAAGCGTGTTAATATAAGGTGTATATACCTCAAAAGCTCGAATATCTTCTGCTAAGGCTAATTTAAAGTAACCAATAGCTTCTTCGTATTTATAAAGCTTTTCAGCATACATTCTGCCCATTAAAGTTAAGGCCATTGTATTCTTATCATCCGCAGATAAGGCATAATTTAACGCCTCCATAACTTCTTCTAAATCGTACGGATAGTTTTCTAATGCTTTAAATATGTAGTTATTTGTTAATGTTCCCATACTGCCTTAATTTTATGCTTTCATCTCTAATACTGCAAAAATACTTCTTCTAAAGCTTTAAAATGAATATTTCTATTATTATTTCTTAATATTTAATAGTGCTTTTTCAAGATTTACTTCTGGCTTCTTGCAAGTACCGTTAACACAAACATAAATAAACGTTTCATCCTCGTTAAATTTATAACTTAATAATGGTAATGAATTATTGTCCTCTGAAGTTCCGGCTATTAAAATATTAGGACTATAGTTTTTAATTAAACTTTTATTTACTTCTAAAGCTTCATTACCGGCTACCACAACCTCATAAAAAGGTTTTGTAAAATTGGTCATTAGATGGAGCCAATTACTATAGTTACCTGGACTTATTTTAACATCTTTCTTTATATTGTTTAGCATTTGCTCTGCAGTCTTTAAGTACTTATTATTGCTATAATAATGCCCTAATTTAAACAAGCTATTCGCTATTAATGAGTTTGATGCTGGTATTACTCCGTCAATAACTTCATATTTTCTAGCAATTAAATTTTCGTCTTCTTTAGAAGTAAAATGAAACATACCATTCTTCTCGTTAAAAAAATTGGTAAATAAATACTCTATTAATTCTGTCGAAGTGGTCAACCATTTTTCATCTAAGGTAACTTCATATAAAGAAATATAGGCTTGTATTATTGTCGCATAGTCTTCTGAATATGCGTTAATAGTACTCAATCCGTTTTTAAAATTCCGATTCAAACCTCCGTCTTTTCTTCTTTGTTTTTCGATTATAAAATTAGCGTTTTTAAGAGCCATTTCTAAATATTCTAAGTTTCCAAAAGCACGGTAAGCATCTACATAACCTTGTATCATTAATGCATTCCATGATGTAAGTACTTTATCATCTAAATTGGGCCTACTTCTTTTATTTCTTGCGGTTTTTAAAGTTTTTTTCCAAGTATTAATTTTATCATTTAAAGCAAATAGTGATAGTTTATGTTTTGCAGCAAATGCTGTTTTTGAGGAATTTCTTATCAAAACATACTTCTCCTTTTCCCAAAAACCGTAACTATTAATATTATAAAAGTCTTTAAAAAGTTTAAAATCATTTCCTAAAATTAATTGCAGTTCTGCTTCCGTCCATTCATAAAAGGCACCTTCCTCCTTTTCTCCTAATTTATTTTTGCTATCTGCGTCTAATGATGCGTAAAATGAACCATTCTCAGCTGTTAATTCCTCTTTTATAAAATTTAAAGATGCTATGACAACCTCTTTATATAAATCGTTTTTGTTAGCTATATATGCTTTTGCGTATATACTTACCAATTGTGCATTGTCATATAACATTTTCTCAAAATGGGGAATGTGCCATTTTTCATCTACAGCATATCTAGAAAATCCTCCGGCAATCGGATCATAAATACCACCATAGGCAATTTTTGTTAATGTTTTGTTTAGGTATGCCGCTACTTTTGTATCCTTAAACTGATACCCGTATCTTAATAAAAAGTCTAAAGAATTTGGCATTGGAAACTTAGGAGCACCTTTAAATCCGCCATATATTGTGTCTATCTGGGTTTTCCAAAGATCCACCGCCTCTAAAATGTCTTTTTCTACAAAATTTGGCGTTTTTTTATTTAGAGTAATTAACTGAGATTCTTGAATTCCTTTGGTTAGGTTTTCTGCAAATGCAATTGCTTTCTCTGGAGAATCTTTATATAATTTAGAAATACTAATTAATACTTTAGACCATTGCTCTTTCGTAAAATAAGTGCCACCAAAAATTGGACGACCATCTGGTAATGCAATACAGTTTAAAGGCCAGCCACCACTGCCTGTCATCAATTGCACAGCATTCATATATACTTTATCTACATCTGGTCTTTCTTCTCTATCTACTTTTATGCTAATAAAATTAGCATTCATAATCTTCGCAATAGAATCGTTTTCAAAACTCTCTTCTTCCATTACATGACACCAATGACAAGCAGAATAACCTACTGAAATAATAAGTAGTTTATTCTCTTTCTTTGCTAGTGCTAACGTTTCAGAATTCCAAGCTTTCCAGTTTACGGGATTGTAGGCGTGTTGTAATAAATAAGGACTTGTTTCATGTATTAAAGCATTACTTGTCTTCAAACTCTCTGATTCTTTATTAGAACAACTTGCAACAAGCAATAAGCAGAATAAAAAATAAAAAGATTTTAGAGAAGTTTTCAATTAGATTATATTTTGAAAAAATAAAGATATTAAATTCCTTTGATGTTATTAGATAAATCGATTAAAATATAAAGCATAAAAAAACGCTCAAAAATAAATTTTGAGCGTTTTAAATAATTTAAAGGTTACTTGCGCTTACTCTTTTACAAACTTCATAGAACCTACAGCATTATTTGCTGTATATTTTAATATATAAATACCTCTACTTAAGCCAGAAACATCTAAACTACTAGTATTTGCATTTACAGTAAAAGATTTAATTTTCTTTCCTAATACATTATAGATAGTAGCACTTTCTATTGTATTTTTTGCAGAAATGTTTAATGTTCCTTTTGCTGGGTTTGGATATAAACTAACGTTTACAATGTTATTTTTATCTGTACTTAAAGGAGACCCAGTATAAAAATAAATATTATCCAAATAAATATCTAAAGATCCATCTGCGTTTGCTCCATCAAAACCATAAAACTTCATTTGAAAAATTTGACTTAAATTCAAACCTGTGAAATCTGATAAAGCAATATCTACAGAACTCCATTCTCCATCACTTGAAGTGATATTAACACGGTTAGAAGCACCGCCTGCAGCTATTAAATCAAGACCTACGTTCTGCGCTTGTGCCCAAATGTCTAAATGTAACATTGTCATACTAGATAAATCTGTTTCAGGAAACTGAACTCCCTGAAAGGTAAATGCTGGTAACTTGAGAGCTAAATCACCCTCAAAAGCTTCAGGAGTAACATTCCCAGAATTACCACCCCAAGATGGAAAATCTATGCCTGCGATGTCTGCATATACACTAGCAGCGTCTGTTGTTTTCGAATATATTGAAATTACATCTGCAGCATTTCTTGCAGGAGCCGTTGGAGCTGCTACAGTAGGCGGTACCTGAGGTACCACAGGGTCTGCACCAAAAGTTATACTAGAAATTAAATAATCTGTAACAATAGCATTATAGTCACTTCCTGTTCCTTGTTGGCCAAAATCCAGAAAAATTGTAATACGATCTCTATTTTCAGCACCCATAATACCAAAATTAAAGGTTACCTCCTGTGTACCAGAACCAATACTTTTTCCTGTTATCTCAGCAGGAGCACCATTAGCACCTATACTAACTTTAATTAAGTGTGTACGCTCCTCTCCATCAGGAACTGATAAAGGATTCATAGTTACAGTAAATGTATTATTATCTCTATTAATTAAATTGAAAGTTTCGGTTAAATCAAGATATGCTTGATCATACGCCTGTCCATTTCCATTAAATCTCATTTGTCCACCTTCCATAACTACAGAACCACCATCACCAGCACCAACATGGGTAAATAATTGGTCAGCACTACTAAAATCTAAAGGCAACGAAATATCTGGACATACAGCACAAGAAGTACCTCCACAGTCAACTCCTTCTTCGTCACCGTTTTGAATACCATCTGTACAAGTAGCTGCAGGATCTGCACCAAGGATTATATTGTCTATAAGATAATCTGCTTTTGGTCCAGCTACTCCTACATCTGTAAAGATTTGAAGGAAGTCATAATTAGATAAAGCATTAGCACCAAAATTTAACGTCACGCTTTGTTCTGATGATCCCGTAGTGGTCCAATCTAATTCTTTTGCGTTAGCTCCTAATTTTATTGCTATTCGATGTGTATGAACTTCTCCATCTGGAACCGATAAAGGTTCCATCGTAAAAGTTATTGTATTATTTGCATCATCAGAAAGATCAATTGGAGTAGTAAATGTTAAAGAAACATTATCCCATTGTGCTCCATTCCCTGTAATTTTCAGTTTCCCACTCTCGATAGCGACAGCACCACCTGAACCACCAGCCTCATCAAGGGTGAATAATTGACTAGCATCACTAAAATCTAGTGGCAATGATTGCGAGAATCCCAAATTTGCTATAGATAGCAAAAAAAGTAATAAAGTAATTTTTTTCATTTGATTAAATTTATAAGGTTATACAACAATATTAATCTTATTATATTCATTATTAACCTAAAGACACCACTACAAAAAACATACATTTTTAAAAAAAGGTACATATTTTTTTAAATTAGTTAATAAAACAATGGTTTAAAAGCTTTAAAACATTTAATTATTCAACTATTCTTACGCTACAAAAAAGTAATGTATAGGTATTGTTGTAGTCAAAACACTTTATTAAAATAATATTAATACCAATTTTAACATAAATATCTTGTAATAATTTGATAATGGATTAAATTTCAATAAAAAAGATGGTTTATAGATTTTTTTTAAGCACCACTAAAGAATCATTATTGTTTGTAATTAATAAAGCATTCCTTTTATTTATTTTTATAGGATGAATTGAACGACTATCTTTTGGTATATGTAAACCACTAGATGTTGAAGGTAAGAATTTAAAATTATTTTTACCATCTCCTAAAAAAACAGCACCAAAACCCGCATCGTATCGGGTAGTTTCTACCTCAACACCATAATGATTGCCAATAATAAGAATATCTTTAAAGCCATCTGCATTAAAATCGGTAACAACAGCACCTTTTAGAGGGCTAACTTGTGCTTGAATTGGTAAAACTTTACGCTTTAAGATACCATTTTCATTTATTAAAAGTATACTTTCAAAATTGCTAATTTCATAAACAACAGCACCTTTCACTGTCTCTTTTGGTAAAATATCTATTAAGGTTGAAGAAGCAAAACTATGATAATCTTTATATTTATTTGATAGATAAGGCATTTGTTGTGTAGAACATTCTTTTCCTCGCATAGGAACATAATCATCTTTATAGTACTTTGCTAGTACCACATCATTAGTACCATTACTATCAAAATCATTCGCAAATACTTTAAAAGGATGCTCTTTAGAAGCCTTAAATTTATTATTTCTCCCAAGATTTCCAATAATATAATCATCGTCTCCGTCATTATCAATGTCATTCGCGGTAATAGACCAATAAATACCTCTAGTCTCTTCATTAATTCCAAAATTCTTAGAATTATCGATAAAAATTCCCTTTTTATTCTCTAAAACTTTAATTTCCATCCACTCTCCTACTAATAACAAATCTTCATCACCATCTGCATCTATATCAGAAAAAACACCATCCGTAACCATCCCTATATTTTGAAGAACCGGTGCTATTTTAGCGTTTGCTTTCTTAAAAGTTCCTTTCTCATTTATTAGAAAATAACTGGTTGCTGGAAAGGGATATTTTCCTGAAATTAATCGAATTCCTACAAACAAATCTAAATCTCCATCACCATCAATATCAGACGTTTTTACGGTCTGTGAACTTTCATAAATATTTGGCAAGGCTGTTGGTTTTTTAGTAAAATTACCGAAGCCATCATTAATATACAATCGATCTTTTAGCAATTTATTTCCTTGCAAATACTCACTTCCTCCACTTGTTATATACAAATCTATATCAGTATCTCCATCTGCATCAAAAAATAATGCTTCTAGGTCTTCTGAGTCTTTGTCTTTGCTCCAAGGCCGAGAATTGCTTTTCTGAAACGTACCTTCTTTAGTTTGAAGATATAAAACCCCTTCTTGCCCTAGAGCGCCGCCGATAAAAACATCTTCTAAATCATCTCCGTTTACATCTGCTACTGCCGTAAAAGGACCATTTTGAGAAAGATTGTGTGGTAATAATATTTCTTTTTTAAATTCGTCAAAAGTATTTTCTTTGTGTTTGTAATTGATCCCTAATTCTGCTGCATTCAATAAACGTAATAACGGTTTTGGCTGTGATTGTGTTTTTTGAATTTTACTGGCTGCTGAATGTCTAGCCACTAACTCTTGATTTGCGCTTACGTTTGTTAAACTATTCTGCTTACCATCTGACCACGTAATTTCTACCTTATCAATTGTTTTTATTTTACCTAAACCAAAAAACACTTTAGGTTCTATGGATGAAAAATAACCCCGAGTAACAGTGTTTTCAGCAATTTGAGATTTATTATCATCATAATAAATTTTTACTTTTGCTCCAATACCAAATTTGTTTTTATCTGAGCCGTTAAATTTAATTTTTAAAAAATTACCATTGGCTTTGTTTTTATAGATCGCTGCTTTGCTTTCCATATTATTTATAACTATATCTAGGTCTCCATCATTGTCTAAATCTGCATAAGAAATACCGTGAGAAAAAGTAGGCGTATCGAAACTCCATTTTTTGGTTACGTTTTCGTATTCATACCCATTCTTATTTTTAAAAACATAATTAGGTAAAGGATTTGAAGGCGCCAATTTTGCCATCTCGTAAAATTCTTGTGAATCTGTTTTTAATTTTGCCTGCAAACCATTTAAAAAATCGTTATTTCTAATATCTTTTTTGATACCATTAGATATCATAATATCTTTTAAACCATCATTATCTAAATCTACTAATAAGCCTCCCCAACTCCAATCTGTTTTTCCAATACCTGCAATATTTGCGATATCAGAAAACTCCCCAAATCCGTTATTCATCTGCAAGGTGTTAAACATGTATTGATAATGATCTCCTTTATCAATCATTTGTTTAAACTCTATGGGATTCATAGATTTCATATTAGTTTTAGAACGATAATGATCTTCTGCAGCCATATCTAGAGTAATTAAATCAATGTTTCCATCATTATTTACATCTCCAGTATCTGAGCCCATGCTAAATCTAGAAATGTGCTTTAATTTTGAATTAATTACATTGGTAAAAGTTCCATCTCCATTGTTGTAATACATAAAATCCGGCTCGTCATAATCATTTGCAACATATAAATCTGTAAGGCCATCGTTATTTAAATCGCTGGCACTTACACTTAATCCATAAGTATATTGTTCAGAAAGACCTGCTTGTTTAGAGATATCTGTGTAAGAACTATTTTGATTTATGTATAACTTATCGGTATACTGCTTGTATCTTTTTTCAGGTATATTGATGTATCTGCTAAATAATCGACTGTCGGGAAGTTGGTTTACTTGATACATGTCTAAATCCCCATCATTGTCCATATCAAAAAATACAGCTTGTGAAGAAAATCCTGTATCTGCTAATCCGTATTCTTTTGCAGATTCTGTAAAAGTTAAATCTTTATTATTAATAAAAAGTTTATTTGTTCTGTCTGAAGGGGTCATAGAATCTCCATTTCTACTCACATAAATATCTAAATAACCATCATTATTTACGTCTGCCATAGTTACACCCCATGACCAACCTGGACTTCTGGTAATCTTAGATTTTTTAGAAATATCTTCAAATTTAAAGTTTCCTTTATTTAAATATAATTTATCTTCAACTTGATTTCCACAGAAAAAAACATCTGCCAAACCATCATTATTAATATCACCAATAGCAACTCCAGCGCCATTATAAATTTGACTGTAATAAATATGATTTACGGTTTCAGATTCTTTAATTGCATTATTAAAATCTACTCCTGTTTGTTCTGAAGAAAGTAACTCTAATCCACCAATTAATTCTTTGGGATTTAAATCTCTTTTTGAAGTAGTGCAAGAAGAAAATAATACAGTAGAAAGCACTGTAATAAATAAAAATAATTTATAAGTTTTCATAAAAAATATCGATTATACTTATTTTAAATTGTGTTTTATGATAAAATAGCCATGATTAAAAATAGTACTTTTTAAAGAAATATCATACTAGTAATTATAAAAAAAGAGATTTCTGTATATTGAAACCTCTTCTTTTAATCGTAAAAATATATTATTTTTATTCCTCTTTTACAGCATTTCTTTTTTCTAATGCTGCACTTACCTCTCTCGCTTTCTCTTCCGTTAGGTCATAGTCTCGCATAATGTAAATTGCTATTAACGTTCCAGCAATAGGCAACCCAGAATAAAACAATCGAAGTCCGGTTACCGCCCCTTCAGGTTGTGTTGCGGCACCAGGGTCAAAACCTACAAAGCCCATAATTACCCCCGTTAACAGCCCTGCAATTGCAAATCCAAATTTCACCATCCACCAATAAATGGCACCAAAGGTTCCTTCTCTTCTTTTTCCTGTATTCAGTTCATCTAAATCGATTACATCGGAAGTCATAGACATCATAAGTGTAAATAAGCCTCCAATACCAAATGAAAAGAATGGCAAAGCAATTAAAAATAAATACGGTTTTCCTGGAATAAATAAAAACCAAAATAGAATATAACCAATTATTGAAATGGATTGAGAAACTAAAAAAGCTTTCTTTTTGCCTATTTTTTTAGACATCTTAGCAATAACAGGAATGACAGCAAAGGTAGTAATCAATGCACCTATACAGCCATTTAACGTTGGCCAAAGACCTGCAGCGCCTGCATCTCCATTAAACATATAATAGACAATTATAAAAAATGAAAACCCCGCAATGGTATTAAAAGCATTAAAAATTAAGAAGGTAGCATAACATAGTTTTTTAAATTGTGGTATTTTAAAAGCTTCCTTAAAACCATCACGAATAAACCTTAAACTATTTCCAATATTCTTCGTATTTAAAGGCTCATAATCTTCTTCTAATGTAGATTTACTTTTTATAAATAATGCAGGCACCATTGCTAATACCATACAAATAATACCAACCCAAGCTGCTAAAGATCTTGTAGCTACTTCTCCTGATTCAAACCAATCTGGGTCGTACATAATTACCCAAAACCAAGGTGCAATTACCCAGGCCCATTGTCCAATCCACTGCGAAACAGCCATAATATTTGTGCGTTCATGAAAATCATCACTCATTTCATATCCCATAGCAACGTAAGGAACACTAAAGATTGTCATTCCTAAATAAAAGATTAATGAGGTAAATAGAAAGTAATAAAAATTATATTCCAACCCATTGTCTTTGTAGAGTTGCCACATCACTATAAAGGTTATTCCCATAATTAAAGCACCAATAAATACATACTGTCTTCTTCTGCCCCAGCGCGACTTTGTGTTGTCTGAGATAAAGCCCATGATAGGATCTGTAATTGCATCAAACAATCTTGGTGCAAAATATAGAACTGCCCACATGGTTGTTGAAAAACCAAGATCTTCTACCAAAACAACAAAAAATATTCCCATTGCTGCCGGAAACATTTGGTTGGCTAGCATTCCTAAACCAAATGCTACTTTTTGACCAAAATGTACTTTCTTTGTATTTGACATTTAATTAATTTTTTGTTGGTATCACTATTGTTTGAATAGCTTGTGGGTTAATACTAATTGAAGTTTCTTTATCTCCTAAAAGGATTTTAAAATTCTTTTTTATTTTTCCTTCATTAAAAACAATCACAGAAATTGCTCCATCTATATTTTGTGCTGCAGTTGCTTGTAAATCTTTGTCTGAATTTTCTAATGCAATTACGGTTGCTCCTGGCCGTATGTATTTACTAAAATGAGCTAATGTGTAATACAATGGTGTAAAATAGACTTCATCCTTTTCTGGATCTACTATTACAGGAGCCAAACACCAATTTTTAAACCAATTTGGTCCACCTTGTGTGTCTAACACCATATTCCAATCTATCCAACCATCTACATAATTATTTAAACAACCTATAATATCTCTCGCATATCGATTCACTGGTGCATATTTAGGATGTAAATACTTGTCTTCTTCTGGTGCCCAATCCCAACCCCAATCCGTTGCTTCTTTTTTCCAATACCATGCATCCTCTTTCCACTTTGGAATTTCTGAATCGATACAAGCTTCAGACTGAATTAAATATTTATTGGGTGCTTTTTTGTGTGCATATTGCAACTCTTCAGGAAAATAATCATAAGTACTTGCATACCAATGAATTGCAGTACCATCAAAATATTTTGAAGAATCTGTATTTTCATACATAGAATCTACCCATTCTTTTAAATGCTCTCTGTTTTGATCGTATCCTAAAATCTTTGTCGCATGCCCATCTGCCTCTAATTTTGGTCCTAAATGCTGCTGTACAAAGTTTGTCATTTCATCAGGAGAATAATGCATACTTTCCCAATTACTACTGTTTCCTAAAGGTTCATTTTCAACCGTAAAACCCCAAATATCAATTCCTTCTTTTTGGTATGCTGAAACATATTTAGAGAAAAATAATGCCCAAGTATCATAGTATTTTGGAAGCAGCTTGCCACCAACCCACTTTTTATTATCTTTCATCCAAGGAGCAGCTGTCCAAGGTGATGCCAATATTTTAAAACCATCTTTAGATACTTTCATTGCATCTTTTATCATTGGAATAATGTCTCCTCTGTCTTCTTCAATTGTAAAGTGTTCTAACTCCATATCCTCTGCCACTGGAGCGTATGAATATTGACTCAATGAAAAATCACAAGAATTCATATGGGTTCTTGTTAAAGAATAATTAGCTCCTTGCTCTGAAAAGTATGCTTGTATAATTGTATCTCTATTTTTTTGACTTAAACGATTTAATAATGATGCAGATGCTTCTGTAAAAGACCCTCCAAACCCAGTTATTGTTTGGCGCTTTTCTTTCAAGTTTAATTTAATTGTGGCTATATTTTCAGTAACAATAAACTTAGAAATTTTTGTTAACTTATTTCCAGACTCTGAAGTTTCATAAACCTCTACCACTAAATTGTTGTTTTTTTGACCACAACTCATTACTAATAAAAAGAAAAAAGAAAAATAAATATTCAATTTCATATGGTTAATTTTATCTTTTGTAATCTGTATTCGGAACTAGAACATCTTTCATTAAAAGTGTTTTATCTCCATTATATGTTTTTGTGATTGTCTTACCGTTTCTAGTTAAACCGTCAAAAACACCAGCATCTACTGCTTCCCAAAGTGGATACTTTGCCTCCCCTTCAAAGTTTATCAAACCAAAGTGATTTTCTGAACCTAAAGGATTTCCTGCATCTTTCCATTGTTCGTTAAAAGCTTCAAAATAAAAGTAAGAGATATCTTCTTTATTTGTCCATTCTCTAATATGTTGATAGTACAAGCCTTGTTTGTATTCATCTGTTGCCCTAGATCCATTTTGTCCATAAAAACCATTTGACTTTGTTGCCCAACCAGACTCTCCAATATGTATAGGTTTATGAATACCTAAAGAAGCCACATAGTTTTTTACACTGTTGTACTGCGTCATAGCAAATGATTTTGCGCGTAACATTGCGCTATCTACTTTTTCAATATCTGAAAATTCTTTTTCAGCATCAGGAACTTCCCAAAAAAATGGGTTGTAATGAGAATTATGATATGCGTATGTATGCATAGAGATATAATCTACTGCTTTTATTAATTTTTCTAAATCTGGTGTATGATATTCAGCACCGCCACCACCCCAAGATGAAAAATCATCTGAACTGGTAATCCATAAATCTTTAGAGAGTACTCCTGATTTTTTTAGCTCTTGTAAATGATTTACCCATTTTAAAATAACATTGGGCTGCACATAATGACTTGCTGCCCATTTAACCATGGCTTCATTACCCACCCCAATTACTTTTACAATATCTGGGTATTGTTTAGCCAATGCTACAGTGGTAGCAATTTCTACTGCGTTTCTTTCACTTTCATTTTCATGATCTGGCTCTAAATCTGTCCATGCATTTTTGCAATCTATCCATGCACCTAACATAACATACATTTCAAAACTGGCATCTTCCTTTTTTAATTCTGAAATAGCGGTAAGCACATTAGACGCTTGCGGTAAATGCACTTTATAAGTTCTAAGAATTTTTATTCCCATTGCGGCTAACAACTTCATATCTTCTTTCAATTCGCCTATAGTCGGCTCTATATCATGATCTACATGTCTATAACCTCCATATGAAATTGCTAAATAATCAGAATTTCCTAAAATTGTAGCTGCTGTCATTACTGGTTTTAGAACCGGCGCTAACTTTACTTTATTTTTAGAATTACAACCAACAAAAAAATTGAATGCAATAACCGCTATAAATATCTTAAAACTTATTTTCATGTTTGATTTTCAATGAATACTTACTTCTTTACAGAAACTTCAATTTTAGCCACTGTTCCCGTTCTTTCAAAAACTAATTTTGAAGTACTTTCATCAAGAATTAGGTCTTTTAGTTCTTTTACACTTCCATCAACATAAAATATTTTAACACCTTGTACTGGTGTATTCTTATATATAACTGGCACTTGGCAATACGTAAAACCAAGAGAACCTTCAATTAACTCAATTGTTTTATCTTCCTTACTAATTGCTGTATATTCAAAAGTTTTAGGAGTCTTCAAAAACTCAGATGCTCTTAATAATCTTGGATTAAAAATAATTTTACCTGCTCTTACAAAAACACCAAGCTCTCCTATTCTACTTAACACATCTTCTTTCACTTGACCTGTCATTCCTGGCTGCTGTGCACCTTTTCCTCCTGGTGTATGTGAATATGGATCTGTTGGAAACGCACCATATAATTCTGGAGACTTATGCACTCCAATACCTGCATGAATCTCATAATAATGATCAAAAAGCTTTCCTATTACAACGGCACTTTCATTATTTTGAACAGCTATCAAACAGTTTTCTTGGACTGCTAATAATAACTTTGAAACCATGTGCCAGTATATAGAGCCTAAACCTTCATAACCAAAGAAAGTTCCAGATCTACCTGTAAATGCCTTATGATTAAAAACCTCTTCAAAAATATTTAATACTAATTTTGATTCATCTTCTAACAAGTCTGAATATACTTCTGGTAATTCTTCAAAAGCTTCTTTTAATCTATTTGCATTATTAAAATTGGCATTAAAGTGGTACTTCCCTGCAACATCTTGATTGATAATTTGAGTATTATCATCACTTATTAACTTTGTTAATAATTTAGAGTGTGCTACTGCAGTTTTAGAAATAACATTTTTCTCATCAAAACGTGCCAATTCTTTATTTGGATATAAAATATAACTGTATTGATCTTCTCTAAATAAAGCACTTGCTTTCATTCCGTCTAAAACATCTAAAGCTTCTTTAGAAGATAAATAACCTGCACTTAAAACAGCCACTTGTCCTTCTAACATTTCAGGTAAATAAGAAACAGATACTTCCGTATCATTTTCTATAGTCATTAAATTATACGCATGGTATAAATTATCTGAACGTTTGTTTGCTTTAATTGTATGTTCTAAATACTCTTTTGTAATTGAAAAGAAGGCTAACAAGGCTGTTTTTGTAACAGTACTTCTTTCGCTAGAGAAACCATTTTCATAAATAGTAGATCTAAAAACACTTCCTGCTTCTCCCAAACCATCTAAAACTGTTTTTCTATCAATGTCTGAAACAGTACCTGAAAGAATATTTTTATTTTGATTAAAAGTTGCTACTACAGTATTAAAAAACGTTGCTAATTCTGATGAAATTTCAACTTCTTCAGTTGTAGATTTTTCAACCAAATTTTCAAAGAATTTTATAAAACGATTTAAATAATTAAGCGTTACCATAGAAACACCATTACCCACTAAAGCGTTGTTTGCATCGTTCCATTCCGGACGTTGCGTATTCATCCAAATTCCGCCCTCAGGAATAAAGTTAGAAACCTTCGCTAAAACAGTTGCTAATAATTTTTCGATTAAGTTTACTTTATAAATAAAGAAATTTTCGTCTCTTAATAATGCACCATCTGCACCTAATTCTTCTTTCTTTTGATGAATTTTAGCATCTAAATCATGATCAAACTCAATCGTATCTTTAGGGTTTGCTAAAATACTTTGGTAATCTTTTATCTTATAAGGCACATTTGCGTACACAAAAATGTCTTCAGAAAATCTTTTTTCTAATTGATTTGGATAGTGATTTTCTATAAATTCTAAGAATTTTAATAAGTAAATTATTTGATGGTCTCCCCAATACCCAATATAAGACCAAGGATCATTTTCTTCTATAATTTCCCAATCAAAACCATCTTTTGTAACTCTGTAAGGATTGTAACCATCAAAAGTAGTTGCATTCAAAAACTTATGAATCATACTTTCTATAAATGCAGGATATGAATGTGCTAGCGTTTCCCAATTTTGGAAAATGTCACGCCAGTTTCCTTCATAATCTAAAATTTTAGAACCGTCTATTTCATTTTTTGTGTTGATAGAAAACTTATTCCAAGGTCTACTTGGGTCTCCGTGTCTTCTACTAAACTTTAATGGTAAATACTCAAAACAAAGTCTTTTAAAGTTTTGATCTTCATCTTTCTCTGCAATCTCAAGAATGGTGTTTAATTTAAATAATTCTGGTAAATCATTTAACAACGTTTCTTTTTTCTTGATAACCTTCTTATTTGCCTTTCCTATGTATTTTATAAAATCTTGCTTTTCAATAGTATAATCATCATCAAAAGTACCACCTCTCATTAAATTAAAAAGTGTATTTGCAAAATGTCTTGTACTAATTAAAGGATCTTCTGTTACTTGTAAACCGTCAGCAGCACCAGTTAAAGCAATTAGTTTTTTAGTACCTAATTCAATATCTTCCTCAATACTGTTTAATAAATTTTTATCATTTAATATTGCTTTAGAAAGTATTTCAATAGCACCTATTGTTTGATTTACATTTGCAACAAAACGCCATTCCTTCGTTTCATTTGCATCTAAGGTTAGATTAGCACTAATAAAATAAGCCCCTTTTTCTGCTTTTATAGCTACTTCTTGATGTATTTCTTTTCCTCTTCTAAAGTTATCTAATTGTAATGATGATAGTAAATATGTTGGATTTTGGATACCTAAAGACCAAACAATATTTGCTTTTAAAGCTTCACTAGGCTCTGCTTTATCTACAATTATTGCACTTAAAGCATAAACTCCTAAACCAGATGCAAGTTGCAATTCACTTTTCTTGTATGCATCTACTAAGTTACTTCTAGAGTTTTGTAAATCTGTCTCAACGTCTGAAGGAATAATATTTTGTAATCCATCTAAAAGTGTAATTTGTACTTTTTCTGATGAATTGTTTATTAAAGTAGATTTTTTAACAAAACCAAAAATATCAGTAGAGCTCCACTGATATCTAAAAGTAATTCCTAAATCTTCATTTATTTCCTCAAAAATGACTTTGTTTCCAAAACTGTTTTTATATAAATTTTGTCTTGTTTCATACAAGCCAATTTGTCTTTGTGAAAAAGGTTCCCATAAATAAATATTTCCATTTTTTAAAACTTGAAAAATAGATTTACTTCCTGTAACATCAGCAGCTTCTGTAATTTTATCATCTGTATAATAAGGAAACAATGAATATTCACTATTTTTTCTTCCTGCAGTAAGACCTCCATTACTTGAAATAAACATCCAATGATTTGAATCTGACACAATACTCATAAAGAAAGGTCTCATTTCATTACTATTGGCAATCTTATAATAAGTTTCATTTTCAAAGTGAATCATTTCACCTTTCACCTCTTGAGATTGAAAATCTGCTTTATTTTTTCCTAAAAAAATAGTCTTTTTTGTCATTAAAATTGTTCTTCTATGAACCTCTATATTTATATTAAAGAGGTTTGTTATTATACTTTTATCTTTATTAATACCTAAAAATATGCACTATATAAAACACACACATAGCAATACTGAGAAATTGCACAGTGTGTGTTTGATTTTAATTTTGGGATACGTACTTTTTATTCAAAGTCTTTTAAACTCAATACTTTTAAATTTTACTTTTCTCTAAAAACAATTCTACTACCTTTTAAACTAGAAATACCTTATGTAGCTCACGTATTTAATATGCACTATATAAATAAACACACACTACAATAGCAATACATTGTAGTGTGTATCAGGTATTTTATTATGGATTAATTATTAACGAAATATCATCTAAATACAATGTTGAAGTACAACCTGCAACGCCTCCACAAATAGCAACAAATTCCATGGTTATTCCACCACTAACATCACCACCTTGCAAAGCCCCTGTTACCGTATAAGTAGTCGTAAAAGTTTGCCACGTAGCTGTTGGAGATACATCAAAAGTTTCTACCTGACTCGCACCGTTAGTAGCTTCTACAAATGATTGTATTGAATAGGTACCAGATTCTCCTGTTAATGATCCTTTATAGCTAAATGTAACTTGTACTTTATCTCCTACAACTATTGAGCCAGCAGCTTTTCTTTCCTGCTTCAACGTTGGATTTAATCCACTTGGAGCACTTGCAAATAATTTAACACACCAATCTCCTGTTTGTGCTTCCGTATTGTCCATAGTAGCGCTTCCACCATTATCATATAAAGTCCAACCTTCAAGATCTCCAGATTCAAAACCACCATTACTTGCAATATCTCCATCAACAGAACCTCCACCACCGCCACCGCCGGTTGTTCTTTCAAAAAGTTTTAAATCATCAAAGTAATAGGTGTTCGTATTTGCTGAACTTAAATCAAAAATTAATACAATTCTATCATATTTATTATCGTGGCTTGTGCTAAAATTATAAGTTAACTCTTCCCATTCATTCGTTTTGGTAGTTGCTAAATCTATTTCAGTGTTAACATTTGGGTTAGCTATTGATTCAAGTTTTAATAAAACCTTATAACCTGGGTTAGCTGAATACACCTTCATTTTAAAACCACCATTAGCACTTAAATCAAATTTAGTATTAAAATCAATTTGATTGTTATCCCAAGCTTGAACTGCACTTTTTGTCACTTTACCAACAAAACAAGAACTGTTTACTGTATTATCAGAATCTGGATTTGCTACATACTCAAAAATAGCATTATCATTTCTTATGTTTGCGGTTTGGTCTGACATAAAAGTTACATTTAGATCTGCTGCACTCATAGATTCTGATGTTTCTGAATCACAAGCACCTGGCGCATTTACTTCAATATTTCTAGTTATAACAGTTGTATTCCCATCTGAATCTGTAACCGTGTAAGTTACTGCATAAGTTCCTGGAGTATTTGTATCTACAGTATCACCACCAATTACAATGGCACTAGAAATATCACCATCTTCAGTATCTGAAGCAGTTGCTCCTTGCTCTGTATACATATCTCCTTGTGTTAAACTAATACTTGCGTCTCCAATTAATGTAATTACAGGTGCATCACCTAATGAAACTTCTATAGTTCTATTAGCTACTGTTGTGTTTCCGTCTGAATCTACAACAGTGTAGGTAACTTCGTACGTTGCTAAAACATCAACATCTACGGTATCACCACCAATTACAATAGCACTTGTAACATCACCATCTTCAGTATCTAAAGCAGTTGCTCCTTGTTCTGCATATGCAGTACCTTTTGTTAAAGAAATTGTTGCATCTCCAATTAGTGTAATCACTGGAGCATCTCCTAAAGATACTTGCACAATATCGTCCATGTAAAAAGTTCCTGCTGTGGTACCAGCACCGTCTACAAAAACAACTAGTTTAGAATAGCTTGCAATATTGATAAACGTAAACTGTAACTCTTCCCATCCAGATCCTGTATGGTTTGCCGATACTTCTGCAAAAGCAGTGCCCTCTTCTAATTTTATTAAAATACTTACTGCCGCATCCGACCATAAATTCATTTTAATCGTATTGTTTGTTGCTAAATCAATTGCGGTTCCTAATTCAAAAAACAGGCCTTCGTAAGCTACTCCACTGTTGGTAATAGAAGCTACCATAGACGCTACATCGTTAGATCCTCCTGGCGCAGGGTTCTCTAATACCTCATAGGCTACACCTTCGAAAGTTGTTGCGCTATAAGTTACATTCTCGTTATCAAAAGTCATTGGTAAACCTAAAGGTAACGGCATATTTATAACAATAATATCTTCAAAATAAGAGACTGCTCCTGCTTCGTTCATTGCTTTTAATATAACGGTATACGTACCGTTTGTATAGCTTTTAATAGGATTAATATCTGATGAAATTAATGCCGATACTAACGGTACTTCATCTCCAAAATCCCAAAAATAGGTAGTTGCATTCTCAGAAATATTAATAAATTCTACAGTACCTGTATTTTCATTTAAAGTATACGTAAAACCTGCAGTAATTTTAGGCAATTCAACAACATCCTCTGAACAACCTGCGTATATTATTGCCATCAAAAAGAAAACAATAAGCTTACTATTTTTTAATACTAATTTCATAATTTTATGTTTATTTATAAATATTTATTATTTGTTATATACTCTTACGTAATCTATTAACATTGTTTGTGGAAAAACAGTTTCTTCATTTGGTGCGCCTATAAAATTCCCACCTACTGCTAAGTTGATAATAATGTAGAAAGGTTGATCAAATACCCAAGTCCCTTTTTCTTCTACTTGTTGGCGTGTAATCTGATTGTATAAAACATCATCCACATAATAATTAATATATTCTGGAGTCCATTCTATTCCAAAAACATGGAAACCTGTATCAAAACGATCGTTTTCTAATGCATACGTTTTAGTAATCGCATTACCTGCAGCATAACCAGGACCATGAACACTTCCATGAACCACTGTTGGCTCTTGTCCTCGGTATTCCATAATATCTATTTCACCGCAATTTGGCCACACTTCTGTATCTGCTGTTCCATCACCACAATTAGCGCCTAACAACCAAAAAGCAGGCCACATTCCTTGACCTGTTGGCAATTGTATACGCGCTTCAAAACGACCATAGGCCTGTTCTTTTAAACCTTTGGTTAAAATTTTACTAGAGGTATAATCAGAACCACTGTAATCTTCTTTAATTGCCTTAATTATTAGTGTACCGTTTTGTACAGAAACATTTTCTGTACGCTTTGTATAAAACTGTTCTTCATTATTACCCCATCCATTGGTACCATTTCCAATATCGAAAGTCCAAATATCACTATCTATAAAATCATCAGTATCAAATTCATCAGATAACACGAGGTTTTTAAATTCTGCAACGGTTTGTGTTTCATCTGGATTACAACTAAAGGCTATAAGAAGGACTAGTACACATAACGTTTTCAACAAAGTGGTTGTTATACGCATGCTATTTTTATTATTTTTATCCATTTTTCTTGTTTTAATATTGTTCTTTATTATTCTTTATAGAAATATAAATTATCGATATGAAGTTCAGTCACATTAGAAGATTTTATTCTTTCTATAATAATAAGATTGACTCCTGTCTTATCCAAACCAGTTTCTGCTGTAGGCCTAATAGGAATTTTAATAGTTTTCCATACACCACCTTCAAAGGTTGCATTGCTTTCAGTATCATTAATATCCCCTGTTTGAGTAGACCACTGGTATGTTTGACCACCAATACGCTGCTGTTGCAAAGTTGTCTCAGTAGCATTTTCATTCTTTAAAACAATAAGCATATCAATATCAGTCGCCAATACCTCAGGCATTAAAATATCTATACTAAAATGGGTCATCTCCGAAATATCTAAAGGTGCTGTTAATTGAGTACCCACAAAATTAAAGTTCGTATAGTTAAGTACATTTTGCCCATCTATCGTAATTTCTCCACCTAAAGTTGTTTGATAAGGTTGCCAAAATCCATTGTAGTAATTTACCGCTACATCTGTATATGCGTCACTAAATATTGAAATTACATTACTTGCTGCTAATGTAGGTGCAGGCGCAACAGGAAAGCCTCCTGCAACATTAAGTGTTAAAGAACCAGCTACTGAAACCCCAGCAATAGAAGCTGTGATTTTTGCCGACCCTGAACCAACAAGACTTACAATTCCTGACTCATTTACTCTTGCAACTTCAATATCAGAAGAGGAAAAAGAAAAATAAGAAGGCGCGGCAATTACCGTTTGATTTATTCCAGAGGCTAAATTAAATGTTTGTCTCAAACTATAATCAGCCATACTGAATTGATCACCTAAAAATTTAGTTTCTACTCTGTCTTCTCCACTTGCCATAGCTGGTTGTGGCTGACCAATGTTTCCTAATTTTTCAAATTTTAATTCATCCATCCAAAAGGTATAACCCATTTCAGGAAAAGTGCCAATTCCTCCAGCAGAAAAAATAAACATTCCTTTTTCTTGTATCAATTTAGAAGCATCTGGAATTGGTATCGTATATTTTCTCCAATCGGTAGAAAGTTTTATATTTTCTAAACCGACAGCATATTTGTCTTCAATAAAATCTGTTCCAAAACCAACCAATCCAACTGTTGCCGTTGTAGATCCTTTTGCCCAAAATGTTAAAGCATCATAACCTGTTAAATTTCTTCCAACACCGCGGTCTACAAAAATACCGCCAATATATCCACCGTTAACATCGTCTCCAGCGGGCACATCTATACGGATAGCACTCGCACCTTGATAAGTAACGCTCTCATCGGTTCCAAAACCTTCGGTATTTGCTCCTCCGGCTGGATCAAAAGAAACAAAAAATTGATCGGTAAGACCTACTGGAGCATCTATAAAGATATCACCAGTTGTTCCATAGTTAGCAAATTCAGCTTTGTCTGAAAGCTCTCTTTCGCAACTAGTAATACTAAGCAGCAACAAGAGTAAAAATGTGGCTTTTGTGTATTTATATTTTATTGTTTTCATCTTATCTTTTTTTATATTATTTACCAATGTTGATATGAATGTAAGTTCTAATTTCCCATTCTGAACCATTCGGAAACCCTACCGGACTTATCGTTGGAGCTGTCGCAAATTCTATCGCGTTATTTGGGCTAAATCTAGGAGAGTTTACATCAAGAGATCTCCACGTTCCGCGAATACCAACTTTAGTACTTGGTAAAACAAACCAACCTGGCTTTCCTAAACTAGTAGATAGGTCTAACATTAATTGCGTTGGAAATGTTAAATTAAAATCCTTGTGATAATCAAAAGGTCCCCAATCATTAAACTTTGCTTGTGCAGTAATCTTTACCTTATTTAAAACCATTCTAACATCTCCTCCAAAACGTTTAATAAGTCTGGTGTCGTCTCCATTTGCCTGCCCATTTCCATAAAAGAAATTACCAATAAACCCAAAATCTGGACCCAATTTAGAAACCACTCTAGAACTTATTTCCCATAAATCTTCTGCCGGAGCAGACGTTGGAAAAGCAAAAAATGAACGATTTGCTAAAAAACCAATGTGTGCATCTTGCGTTGTTGGTAAGTGTCTATATACAAAACCTAAATTCATAGCAAATGCAGCATCTTCTGCCCTGTCATTATCCCATTCATACATCCAAGTTCCTGGCGTAGGATCATAACTAAACAACCATTCCATTCCAGCAGTTTCTCTGTTGCCTCTTACAGCAAAAGGATCATCAATTACATTTCTTAATCTACCTGTACCGCCAACATCATTAGGCATTGCAGCAATTAATGGTTTTTGGTATAAAAAATTAGGTGCAATCTGCAAATTTGCTATTGTATACGTAGCTCCTGATAAAATATTTACCTGGTTTCCGCTTCCATTGTCCTTTAATTTCCAACCTGTAAATGTCTTTGTCTCATCAGACCCTCCGTTTGCAACTAAACCCATATAAGCACTTTGCAAATACCAATTAAAAAGTCCTTTTTGATATGTAATTTTAGCTTTACCACCCCAATTATCACTTGACTTTATTTTATCTTTATATATGACATAGTTTCCTGGAGTACCTCTAGCATCCTGAAAAGTACTTCCATTTAACGGGCTACCTGCCCAAAGAGCACCTACATTAAATTTAAAATCTCCAAAACTTCTTTCAATTGCAAGTCCAAATCTCTCTGTTGGAAATGCTGGAATAATACCTGATCTTAATTGATTTGCATCTAAAACTCTACGTCCTGTTAAAGGATCAATTTTAATATCTGTATCTAAATCTCTATGATAAATACCGGTAACATCCCAATTCCCGAATTTTCTACTATATTTTAATAAGGCTGTTGGGTTTGCTCCCCACCATAGTTGTGTTCCAAATGCTAGTTTTAATCCTTTAAAAACACCTTTACCATCCATCTCAATTCCCGAGATTTCACCACCATAAATATCTAAATTTGGACCATAATTTGCTTCTCTATAAAAACCAAAGAAATCTCCTTCATCTGCCCAATGATAATGGCCAGTTCTATAAAATCCTCTTAAATCAAATTCTTTAGCAGACCATTCAAATTCAGCATTGTAAACATTTACTCGGTTTATGTCACTTAAAATAACATTGCCATCTTCTGTATTTACAGTAATATCTCTACCTCTATTTTCATAGAAAATTTCATCGATAGCATTTTCTGTAATATTTCCTAAAATGTTAAAATTTACATTGGCTCTCATATTCGGTGCAGGATTTCCTTCTACACCAATATAATAAGACTCCATGTGATCAAAACCTAATTGATTTGGATACCCGCCTGCATTTGGGTCTGCAGTGTTTGGAGTTGTAATTAAACTACCCCCTGTATTAAATGTAGAAAACTCTGCACGTAAATTACTAAGCTTAAGTTTTTCGTTACCCCCAATGGCAGCTTTATCTCCTCTGGCTCTTAAAACACCATCCATTAGATTGATGTTTGAAAAGTGATTTAAAATAGCTGCTGCAGTAATTCCTTTTTCAAGAGGATTTATACTGTGTACTTCTTTTAAATTATAATATGCTGCTCTTGGATATAAAGTATACAAACCTTTAGAGTTCGTTGGACCTTTAGCACAAATTCCAAACCACTCTTCATTCATATTATTATTACTACCTTCTAAGTCTAAATAATATCCTCCATTAGACCAAGATGCATTGTTATCATGAACCTCTAAGTTCTTTGTCTGGCCATATTTCCACCAGCCATCTGAAAATTGAAATGTAAACCCACCAATTGCATTTCCTGCTTTTCCTAAGCCTGCAGCATTTTGATAAATTTCTTTCCAGTTTTCTACCATATAAAATGCTTGCATTTTTTGATCCTCTTCATTGGTCACTGCATTAAAAGCATCTGCACCAAATTCCGTGAATAGAATTGGCATATCTAATTCTTTTTTCACTCTTTCAAAAGCATCTGTAAATGATTTACCACGGTACATATTAGTTCCATAAATATCTACATCTTTACATTCTTCAGCAATAATTTCAGCAAACAATAAATCTCCATTACAAATAGCGATTGGTATATTACTGTTTATCGATTTCATTTTAATAGCTGCGTCATTCATCAATTTATACATTGGTCTACCACGACTCTCACCTATAAATTTTTTCTTTTCCTCCTCTTCTGGAAAATCTTCTGTATCCGCTCCTGCCCAGAACAAACCGTAATTGTTTTCATTTCCTAATAAAAACAATAGCAAACCTGGGGTATCTTTATACTCCTTAGCCATTGCAGTAATTTCTGACAATAGCAAAGCCTTCGTTTTTGATTCATCATATTCAGTAACTGGTGTCCACACTCCGTTTATTGTTAAGCCATATCTACCAAACGTATGGTTTAACATTGTATAAATTCCATATGTTTCATAAACATAGGCAATCCATTTAGGCTGCATACCTGTATACACTCTTATGGTATTGACTCCCATATTCTTTAAAAGACTCATTTCAGCATCTAAAGCGGCTTTAATCAATTCATCTGATTGTTTCCAAAGACTGTATGCATAATTTGTACCAATAGGAACATAATCCCAATTCATACCATTAATCATGAGATCCTTGCCATCAACCAAAAGTTTCATTCCTGAATCACTCTTTTCTACAACTACTTTATAAGCCTGAGAATAAAGGGTTAGTGAAACAAATAAAAGCAGCGTACTTAAGAAAATTTTTTTCATATTTATGTTAATTAAAATTCATGTTTTAAAATTAGTTATTGATATACTTTTACATAATCTATTTCCATTGTATCCTCTGTAAAACTTGGATCAATATCTCCTCCCAAAGTACCACCCATTGCAATATTTAATATCATAAAGAAATCTGCATTAAATGGTAAAGTACTATCATTAGCCATTTCAAAAAAGCTAACATCATCTAAATATATTTTTATTGAAGTATCTGACCATTCTACGGTATATAAATGAAAAGCAGAGGAAGCATCTGCAACAGCAGTAGTTTTTCCATAACTTGCATTAGCACTTGCAGTCGTATTATACCAATGAAGAGTGCCTAAAGTAGTCTCTTTGTTAGCACCTGTTTGTTCCATAATATCAATTTCGCCACAATATGGCCAACTAACAGTAGGATTATTAGAACCTAGCATCCAAATTGCTGGCCAAGTACCTGCTGATGCAGGTAATTTTGCTCTTACTTCAATTCTACCATAAGTAAATTTACGTAATCCTTGAGATTTTAATCTCGCAGAAGTATAACCACCACTACCATCAGCTTTAGCTGTTATAATTAAAGAGCCATCTAATACTTTCGCGTTCTCTGCTGAATTTGTATATGTTTGTACTTCACCATTACCCCAACCTCCTGCACCTAGATCGTAGGTCCAATTTGTAGCATCGGGTGCGCCGTCTGTATTGAAATCATCTTCCCAAACTAAATCGTTATACGCATAGCTAGCGTCTTGCGAAGGTTTTGTAGATGTGAATTTATGGTACCATGCTAGACCATCTCCCGTAGACTCAATTATTCTAACAATTAATTCATCATCAGAAACAGAAATTATATCGTACTTGCTAGAACCCACTAACCAACCCATAAAACCTCCATCAGAAATATCAAAAGTAGTTCCCCTATATGGTTTTGGTTTTCCTTGTGCATCTATACCATAAGTCCCTTCTAAAGCAGCTTTTGATGTTGAGGGTCCAAAAGAAACACTTTTTATACCAAACATGTTTGTAGCAACTGTTTCGTCATGACATTGATTACCTGCAACGCCTATAAAACCAGCATAATCAGCTGGAACAAAAGCAGGACCTACAGTTTGTTCAAACGTAAGACCATTAGTTGTTCTTGTAAATACAAATTCATTGTCATACATACACGCTTTTTCTGAATCCCAAGCCTTAATATCATTCCACCATGCTTCATAAGAAAATTCTCCATTTCCATAATCATCCGAAACTGGCCCTAAACCAACATGCAGATTTACATCTGCCTGCCAGTACCATTTTTTACTATCACCGATATTAGCACCACTTAAAAAGTTTTCAGCTTCTTCATCTGTAAAAGAACTGTATACTTCTATATCCATAAATTTAGTAGTTGAAACACCACCTGTACCATTTGTTTTTACAACAACTGTATATGTGTTTGTACCAACTTTAGAAAATCTTTTTGAGAAAATACCTGATGGTGAAGCTTCTGCAACTCCATTAAAGTAATAAACATAAGAAGACGCATTGTCTGCCGTTGCTGTAAAATTCACGATACCACTACCATCTCCATTTATTAAAGCAGGATCATTAAGGTCTTGACCAACTATTTCTGCAGTAAGGACAATATTTGATGGAGCTATTATTTCTCCAAATTGATAATTATTTTCTTGACAACCATAGAAAGCTGTCATTAAAGAAATTAGAATTATATAAAATTTTTTAAATTTTTTCATAATCATTGTTTAATTTTTATAAAAGTAAAAGTTATCGATGTAAACTGCACTTATTCCCTCTAGTTCTAATACGTCTATTAAAATTTGAGTTATTTTATTTTTGTTTGAAAGATTCCCTGCATTAAACACTGACATATCTACTTCAATACTTTGCCAAGAACCACCGACAGTGGTTCCTAAAGAAGCTACTGCTTCTCCACTATCTACTGTATTTACAATCTTGACTAACAATCCATTAGTAACACCTTCTGGCACCCAGTAATCAATATGCATTTTTTCCATAGAAGAAAGGTCTATACCGCTTGCGTAATTTGTTACAATACCAATATAATCTAGATTTGTAAGCTTCCAAATATTATCACCATTTACCGCAGTTTCTGCTAGGCCTCCCGCAGACCAAGATGTAGGAAGTTCACTTAAAGACACATCTGTATACTTATCACTAAAAATAGAGACTACATCCCCAGCATCCCTTGTTTTAGGAATAGGTGCAGAAGTTAATGGTGCTAAAATTTGTGTTACTTCAAAACTAGTAGCATATTCCGTAGTTGCGATACCACCACTATTAGCAATTATTTTAATATCATAAACGCCAATTTCAGTGTATTGGTAGTTTATAACATCGCCAATATTAGCAATAGCAACTGGCTGCGTAACTGATGCTTCACCCGAATAAAATTCATACGTACTTGCAAAATCTGCTGTTGTAGTAATATTTAATTGCTTAGAAACTGCTGTATCATTCTCTAAGGTAACCACTAAATTTTGTGGAGCTTTAAATGGGGGGACAACTAGTGGTAAAGATATTTCTATAGATTTACCTGTAGAATTATATGCTATCACAGTAACTTCGTAATCTCCCTCCCCATAAATGTGATCTACAGTAGTTCCTTGCTCTAATTTTGCTGGTTCTAAAGTGGTATCTCCAAAATGCACATCAAAATACACTGTACCCTCAGCTGTTGGTATTACCGTCACTACACCAGTATTATCTTGTGTTATTTTAAATATAGCTTCCAAATTAGTAGGTGGTGCAACATTTTCTAGAAAATCTAAATTTTCATCTTCTGTACAAGCACTAATAAAAAATAGAATGATAAGTGCTTTGTAAATTGTTTTTATATGTTTCATATTTCTAATATTAATATGTTTAATTGTATCCTTGATTCTGAGCCCAATTTCCTTGACTGAATTGTATTTCCTCTAAAGGGATTGGGAAAACTTCATTCTTATTAGCTGTAAAACCAGAAATTTGAGCACCTCTGCCAGTTCTTACAAGGTCGAAAAAATGATGACCTTCTCCAACTAATTCAACTCTACGTTCTTTATAGATGGCAGCAGTTAAATTAGATCCACTGCTTGTAATATCATTATTACTATTACCAAATGCTCTTGCCCTAACTGTATTTAAATACAATTGCGCTTTCGTATCATTTTCTGTTGCTTTTCTATTATTAGCCTCTGCAGCCATTAGTAAAACATCTGCAAAACGAATTGCTCTATAGTTATTCGGATTCGTAAGGTTTACATCTCCTGCTGAGGTTGCACTTCTTTTTCTAGGAATATATTTTCTATTAAAAAATCCTGTGTGTTCGTAACCAGTTGTATAACTTGCTCCTGTAGCAGTTGCCCATGCCTCTATATCTAAAATAGCTACATCCTTTCTGTTGTCTCCTGCTTCAAATTCATCTACAACTTCTTGCGTTGGCACATTAAAACTGAAACCTGATGTAAACAAATCTCCATCATAACCTCTTACTCCCTGAAAACCTACTGCAACGTTACCTTCACTACATTGTAAACAGCCAAAACCAGCTCCTTCAACATCTGTGTATTGTACTTCAAAAACAGAACCTACTCCATTTTCGCCCTGAGACTCAAAGATTTTATTATAATCAGATTCTAAACTATAAGAACCGTTATTAATTACGCTTTCTAAAACAACTGCTGCTTCTGCAAATTTATCTTGATATAAGTACACTTTACCTAACAATGCTTCTGCAGCACCTTTGGTAACCCTACCTACTTGAGACGCTGTGTATGCTAAATTTGATACTGCAACCTGCAAATCTGATTCTATTAAAGCATAAACTTCAGCCACTGGTGCTCTTGGAATTGTCTGCTCATCTCCAACAACAAAACGTCCTTCTGGTTTAATAGGAATTGCTCCAAACCATTTTACCAATTCAAAATTATAATATGCTCTTAAAAAACTTGCTTCACCAATAATAACCTCTTTACCCGTAAAATCTGTCTTATCTTGAAATTCAATTATGTAAGCTGCTCTATTAACACCTCCATACATCCAACTCCATAAGTTTTGTAATTGAGCATTTACAGGAGTATGAATCATATCATCTACTTGCTGATATCCTTGAACATCCGTAGCACTCTCTCCACCACATAATGTATTATTAGAGGCTATTTCTCCCATTAACACATTTATAAATGTAGATTGTAAAGGATCATATGCTGCAACTAATGCATTGTAATAATCTGCCTCTGAATTAAAAAAAGATTCAGAATCTTCTGCATACAGCTTTGTGTTTTCTAAATAATCATCTGAACAACCGTTTATTGTAAATAAACTTGCAATGATGATAATGCTAATCGATATTTTTTTGTTTATATTTTTCATTACTTGCTTTTTTAAAATTCTACGTTTAATCCTAAAATAAATTGTCTTGCAGATGGATATGTTCCATAATCTATTCCTGCACCAATTGCTCCACCATTTACGGTTGGATCATAACCAGAGTAATCTGTTATTGTGAATAGGTTATTTACACTTGTGTATACTCTTAATTTAGAAACCCCTATTCTTTCTAATGTATCTGCATTAATATTGTATCCTATTTGAACGTTTTGCAATCTCAAAAAAGAACCATCTTCAACAAAAAAGTCTGAAAACAACTTATTATTCGTTGCATCATTGGTTAATCTTGGTATTGAATTACTAGTTCCTTCACCTGTCCATCTGCCTAAATAATAAGATGGTATATTTACATTTGGTAAAAAGCGTTCATAATTTCTAACAATTTCTTTTCCTAACTCTGAATATAAGTAGGCGCTGAAATCCCAATTTTTATAAGTTCCTGAAAAATTGAATCCCATATAAAAATCTGCTTGTGGTTTCCCAATATTTGTTCTGTCGTTAATATCGATAACACCATCTTCATTAACATCTTTATACCTAATATCTCCTGGAGAAGTTACGCTAGCACCTAATCCTGATTGTGAAGGATGTGCATCTATTGCTGCTTGATTTTGAAAAAGACCATCTGTTTGCAATCCATAAAAATATCCTATTGGTTGTCCCACTTCCATTCTAGAGGGAGGTAAATTTCCAATAGCGAAACCACCACCTTCAATAAAAGCACCACCAGTTACATCTGTAACCTCGTTTTTAACATAGGTTGCGTTGTATGCAAAATTTAAAGATGCATCTTCTGTTTTTACAGCAGCATAACTAATCGCTAATTCTCCACCCGTATTTAAAGAAGTACCAGCATTAACAGTTGGTCTTCCACCACCGGGAGCACTTGTTCCTAAAATACCTGAAACAGGGAAATTAGCAATTAATAAATCTTTTCTACTTTCTTCAAAATAATCAGCTACAATAGTAACTTTATCATCAAATAAATTAATATCTAAACCAATGTCTAATTTTTCTGCAGTTTCCCATTGTGCTAAAGGATTTGGCAATCCACCTTGTGCAGTGCCATCTACTAAGGCACCATCAAATACATAAGTACCCTCTCCACTTAACAAAGATCTATATAAGTTATTTCCTACCTCATTTCCTAAAGTACCATAACTTGCTCTTAATTTTAAAAAGCTAATGGTTTCATTATCCTTTAAGAAGTTTTCTTCTGAAATTTTCCAACCTGTAGTCAATGCCCAAAACTGATCAAATCTAAATTCTTTAATAAAAGCTGAAGAACCGTCTCTCCTTATCAAACCAGAAAACAAGTATTTTCCCTGATAATCGTATTGAATTCTACCAAAAAAAGAAGTTAATCTTTTATCCGAAAAACCAGAATTTAAACTTCTCTGTTTGTTTTGAGAATCTGTTAAATTTAATTGAGCAAAATCATACGAATTATTTGGCACATTAATACCAGATGCGTAAATACCGTCAAACAAATCGTTTTGTGCACTTGCACCTAATGTAAATGTAGTGTTATGGTCTTCTGAAAATGTTTTACTATAGTTTGCAAACGTCTCAAAAACTACTCTTGTAGAAGTTGCCTTAAATTGGTACACAGAACTTTGTGGAATATTATAAACTTTACTAATTCCGTAATTTTGTATCGGAGTAAAAGTTCTTCCTTTTTCATTGTATATTTTATAACCAAGTCTAGATGTTATTGCCAAACCTTCAATAGGCTTATAAACTAATTTAAAGTTTCCTTCTAAACCGCTTCCGTTATTTTCGTTGTACGTGTTTTTTAATTGATTCAAAGGATTGATAAGCTCTATCCCTAAAAAGTTATTCTCATCATCTTCCTCTAAACCAAATGTTGGTGCATAATTTAAACCATTAAACAAAACAGATCCTGAAAAACCTTCTGAAGCAGTTGTAAAGTAATTAGCTATTAATGAGAAATTTAATTTATCAGAGATATCAACTCCTAAGTTCAATTTAATATTATTTCTAATAAAATTTGAAGTTTCTTTTGCTATAATACCATCTTGCTGTGTTCTCGATGCACTTATAAAGTATCTAGAGTTTTCTCCACCACCAGAAACGCTAATGTTATGATTCATTAAGAAAGCGTCATTAAACAATTCTTCTTGAAAATCTGAACCAACACCTAATTGAGAAACATTTGTAAAAGGTAATGTCTGTCCACTAGCTCCATAAGCTTCATTTAAAACCAAAGCATATTCTGTTGCATTTAGATAGTCTAACTTTCGAGTAGTTTGCTGAACTGCTGAATATGTATCATACTTTACAGTTGGTGCATTGTTCTTTTTACCAATTTTAGTGGTTACTAAGATTACACCATTTGCTCCTTTAATACCATAAATTGCAGCTTGTGCATCTTTTAAAACCGTAATCGATTCAATATCATTCGGGTTGATACTATTTAAATCCCCCTCATAACCATCTACAATGGTTAAGGGTTGATTGTTAGTGTTTGAACTTACACCACGTATTAAAATATTTGCTTTCGCACCTGGAGCACCAGATGATAAATTTACAGCAACACCTGCAGTAGTTCCTTGTAAAGCAGTAGTTGCGTCTATCGGTTTTAAGGCCTCTAAAGTTTCTGCCCCTAAAATGGACACAGAACCTGTAACATCTTTACGTTTTTGACTACCATAACCAACTACAATAATTTCATCTAAAGCTTCTGCAGAAAACTCTAAAGATACATCTAAGGTACCATTAATTGCAATTACCTCTTGTTGTTTGTAACCTAGATATCTAAAAACCAAAGTTGCGCCCTGTTCTAAATTTGATAATGCATAGACACCATCAAAATCTGTTTCTGTTCCTTTAATAGTTCCTTTTATAAGAATACTTACTCCAGGAAGTACCTCCCCAGAAACAGCATCTTTAACAATACCTTTGATATTGATGTTCTGGGCAATTGCACTAAAACCTATGAGTAAAAAGAATAATAATGTGATTTGTTTTACCATGAATAAAAAGTTTGTTTATTTTTCTATAAATTTAATATGAAATAACTGATTAATCAACAGAAAAGACCGCAACAAAAAACATACATTGATTTTTTTTAAAAAAAAACGATTGAAACATCAGTTGTTATTGATGTTTAAAAATAAAATAAAAAGAGTTCTTTTTTAATGTTGTGGATATGTATAGATATATATCGCTTTTGATGTAGTATTATATTTCTAAAATATAATTTGTCAAGTTCGCATTGTGCTCTAAATCCATCTTTTTTCTTAATCGATATCTTTTCACTTCTACACTTCTTGGAGAAATATTTAAAAGTGGTGCAATTTCTTTTGAAGATAAGTTTAATCTTAAATATGCGCAAAGTCTAAGATCATTGGGTGTTAAATCTGGGTGTTTTTCCTTTACTTTATCTAGGAATTTTTTGTCTGCGTTATTAAATGCTTCTTGAAACATTTTCCAGTCATCTGTATTGTTTAAGTTTTTATCTATAATTTTCACAACCTTAGAAACATTCTTTTCAGTGCCATCTATAAGTTCGTTTTTTATTGAATTCAAAAACTCATTCTTCTTTATAATGCTCATGGTAGAAGTTGCTAATTCCCTATTTTTGCTTTCAATATCGTTTCTTAATTTTTCATTATTTAGTTTTATAATTTTCTGAGAACTCTCTAACTCCTTTAATTCTAATTCTTTTTGAGCCCGAAATAAAAACGCTTTTTGTTTTCTACTATAATAGCTTTTAGACAGCATATACCATGTATAGATTAAACAAAAAAAGATTAAAATATAAACAACAACTGCAATATTTGACAAAAACCAAGGCTTTTCAATATTAAATTCAAACTCAGAAATATTATTAGTTAAACTACCAGCCACTAAAGCTCTTACTTTAAAGGTATACATTCCAAAAGGTAAGTTTTCAAATAAATTAGAATTGGAATCACTATAACTGCTCCAATCTTTATTATATCCTTCAAGCTTATATTGGTACATAATATTTGATGTATTATCAAAATTAGGAACACTGTAATAAAACTCTAAACTATTTTCTGTATGCTTAAAAGTTGTATTTCTATTTAAATGAATATTTTTAGATGGTTTATTTAACTCATTATTGAGTATTTGAGTAATGCTAATTTCTAAATTATCAGGAGCGACAATTTTATTTAAATCCACTATTAAATACCCATTAATAGTGCCTATTAGGTATTTTTTATTTTCTAAATGAATAATATTTTCAAAACCGGAAGGTCCTTTAAATAAAGATTTTTTAATAGGAATCATTTCTAAAGTTGCTTTGTCACTAAGCTTACCTGGGTTTAAAAACCTTAGTCCTTTACTTGTAAAAGACCACAACTTATTAGCATATTCGTCTAAAATTAATTTTCCAGAAACAAATACATCTTCTGGAATTAAGGAACTATAAACAGTATCTAATTTGAAAAAACTTTCATCAAAGTCGTATTTAAAAACACCTTTTTTAGAAGCATAAAAAACATCATTTTTATGTTTTAATATACTTGAATGAATACCTTTCTGCACTGAAGTGTCTTTTTCAGTTTTTAAAACGTTCCTAAAGTAATCATCAATCTTCAGTTTATAAACTCCTTTATATTCATGATTTACAAAAATTTCTTTATTATCTAAAACAATAAAAAACCTAGCAGAATTCTTAAAACCTTTAATTTTGTTTCGCAAACGCCATCTATTTTTTTCTTTTTCTAAAACATATAAACCATCATAATTTCCTTGAATAATTAAATTAGCATTCACACTCACAAAATCCCAAGTTCCTTGTCCATTAAAAATTAACGCTGCCTTTCTGTCCTTTATTATAAAAGTTCCGGCACTATGTCCGCAAAACAATGTATCATCAATCACTTTCAAGCTCCAAACTTGCCCTTGCGTCTTTTTAATCAGTTTAAATGGTTGCTTAGAATTTTGTTTTTTATAAAACAAACCTTGATTTGTTCCCAAATAAAGGAAACCATCATAAATGACAGAGGTATATATAGTGCCTAAAAAATCTTTTTGATTTATAAATATCTTTAAAGGTGAAGTATAATTTACAAGGTTAATTCCGTTATCTAAACCAAGCCAAATATTTTTATCAAAGTCTTCGAAAACAGAAAGTATTGTATTATTACTTAGTCCTAAATTTTGATTTAATTGCGAACTTAACTCACCAGAAACTGTTATGTAAGCAACACCATTAGAAATGGTCCCTAAAGCTATATTGCCATCACTAAGAAATTCTGCACTATAGATTGTTTTATTTTTTAAATATGCGTTCGCAGGTATTTCCCATTTTTTCAGTTTATTATTCTCTAAAAAATAAAAACCTTTACTATCTGTTAGTAAAAATATTTTTTCATTTTTATAAAAAATTTCTTTTAAAGTAAACCTTTTTAAAATTGGATCTTCAGAGACTAATAAAGGTTTACCATTCTCTATTTTAAACAATCCTTTTTCTAAATCTTGAAAATAAACAACACCATTTACCTTTGAAATTTTAGTTAACACTCCAGTACCCTCAAAGGTTTTTAAAGTTTTACTTTTTAAATTATATAAATGAATTCTTTGTAAAGACTTAAATAAAACCCAACCATCTAATTCGATAATTTCCCAGATCTGTTCATCTTCAAACATTTTTATTCCTTTTTGAGCAACAATAGAGGTAAATTCTAAGAAACCATATTCGTCTTTTTCCCAAAAACCAAAATCTCTAAAAAAACCTGTGAAAATTTGATTTTTGATACACTTTACAGATCTCATAATCGTTCCGTTTGGTGTCGGGTACAAAGACCATTTTCCTCCGTTGTACTCCAATAAACCCTTATTATTTGCTATATAAATATATTTATTAGTTGCCTGAGAAATAGACCAGTTTTGGTTACCACCTCCATAGTCTTCGGTATTAAAAACGCTCACTGGCGATACCTCTTGAGCGTAGCAATTTAACGCTGTAATGAAAAGCACAAATAATATATTTATTGTATGTAAGTGTTTTTTCATTGTATAACTTTGTTTGGTGTATTTACTTAATAAAATGCTTATTATCAATACTTTATATTAAAAACATCACTTAATGTATAGTTTTTAAAGTCTAAAATTAGATTTAAATAATCATTAAAAAAAATAAAACGTAAGATATCTCAATAATTTCAAGAGAAATATTGAAAATTTAATAAAGAAAAAAGAAAGTAATTAATGCATTAAAATGCGCGATTATTAAAATAGAATTAACTAAAAACCTTATCAAAATTATATTTTGTTAAAATAATCTGATTTAATATTCTTATTCTCCCCATCTTGAAATAGAGTATAACTAAACCATTCATGAATTGAATATGCTCCAGTATCTCCTTGTTTATTCAAAGCAATATAACCCACTTGGAAGTTTTTAAAATCTTTACCTGGTTTGTTTACAATTCTACCAATTGCTATTTCACAGGCTTCCTGCGGAGATTTACCTTGTCGCATTAATTCTACGATTAAAAAACTACCTACAGTTTTTAAAACCTCTTCTCCTAAACCAGTAGCGGATGCACCACCAATCTCATTGTCTATAAATAAACCTCCACCAATAATTGGGGAATCTCCTACTCTACCTGCCATTTTATAGGCCAATCCACTTGTAGTACAAGCACCAGAAATATTTCCATTTTTATCAATAGCCAACATACCAATCGTGTCGTGATTTTCTATATTGATAATAGGTTTGTATTCTGCTTTTACTTTCCATGTTTCCCAAGCTTTTTTTGAAGCTTCTGTTAGTAAATTTTCTCTTTTAAAACCTTTTGATACTGCGAATTGTTCTGCTCCCTCTGCCACTAACATTACATGAGGCGTGTCTTCCATTACTTTTCTTGCTACAGAAATTACGTGCATAATATTTTTAACCCCTAAAACGGCTCCGTAATCACCTTTATCATTCATGATACAGGCATCTAAAGTTACGTCTCCATCTCTATCAGGCAAACCTCCTTTACCCACAGATTGGCCTTTTTCGTTTGCTTCCTCAATTCTACAACCCTGTTCTACGGCATCTAATGCCGAACCTCCATTTTGCAATATTTTTGAAGCTGTTTCAACTGCCAAAGGCGTATCCCAAGTTGCAATTAGTAATGGTCTGATGGGTTTTGACATTGCTACAGATGCTTCTTTTTTTTCTGATGTTTCATCACAACTAGTAAAGGCCGATGAAACAGCAACCAAACCTAAACCTGTAACGGATGCTTTTTTAATGAAGTTTCTTCTTTTCATATTTCTTATTCTTTGGGTTGATTAGACATTGTAAGCACACACTTTCCTCCAGTGATAATTTCTTTGTGCAATATATAATTTCTATCAATCACATTTCGATTAATTGTTAATTTAGAAACATCTGCATTTTCTTTAGATTTCTTTTCCGTTAATGACTTATTTTTAAATGTTTTACATATATAAAAGTGCGTTTATTTTATTTGAATTTCATCAACAAACAACCAACTTCTACCATCATGTTTGTAACCTAAATGCCATTTTGGGAGTATACCTAATTTCTTTGCGATAACTTTAATGTATCTAACTTTAAATCTTGGTGGATATTTAAAATCATAATTTTGAACATAAACATCTTCTTTTTCTTTTGTATTTAGATTATTATATTTTCCTAAAGATCTAAAGCTCTTTCCATCAGAAGAAACCAAACAACCAACTTCAATAGGAAGGAATATCCAAGAACGTTGATCCTCTAAAAAATTAATAGTGATTTTTCCTTCTTTATTATCAACCTTTCCTAAATCTACTAACGCAACTAAATCTGTATCAAAATAGCCTTGCCAAGTTCCTGTTCTAAAATCTTCAGCTCCAATAATTCCATCAATTAAAGCATCATCGCCACCTGCATTGTATTGATTTGCATATTTACTTTTTAAATTAATTTTGATATCCGGGTTAATCTTATAAAAATCGGTTGTGATAGTTTTACTTTTTAAACCTTCCTTTTCAGCATATACTTTTAAGATTCCTTTTTCTGAAATTTTGAAAGGTTCATTATATAGCTGAAATTCATCACCTAAAGTATAAAAAATAGTTGCTTCTTTATCTGCGTTTCCTAATGTGATTTCTGTACTTCCTTTAAATGCGATCTTTCCTTTTGCGATAAATGGAGCAGCAACAATTAAGTGCACATCAATGGAAGTCTTAGGAATATTTTTATCCGCTGTCCCCCAGTTTGTTTTCTTATCTGTCATTTCAAAAACCAAGCTCCCTCCGTTTATAATATCTTTATGATTGATAAACGAAAACTCGTAATTTTCACCATTCAGTATTGCAGATTTAATGTATTTATTTTCTGATGAATTATCAATTGCTTCCACAGTAAACGATTTTCCATTTTCTAAATTAATCGTTGCTTTATCAAATAACGGACTCCCAATTATATATTGATTGCTTCCTGGTGTCACAGGGTAAAATCCTAAAGAAGAAAAAATATACCAAGCACTCATTTGCCCGCAATCTTCATTTCCTGAAATTCCATCAGGAGAATTTGTATACAATTCAGTTAAGATCTGACGTGTTTTTTCTTGAGTTTTAAAAGGTTTATTTACAAAATTATACAAATATGCCATGTGATGACTCGGCTCATTTCCGTGCGCATATTGCCCAATTAAACCCGTAATATCCACTTGATGGCTTCCAGAAGTTTTGTCTTCTGCAGTAAATAATTTATCTAATTGATTCTCTAATTGCTGCTTTCCTCCCAATAACGTTGTAAACCCAGAAATATCTTGCGGCACATAAAAACTGTATTGCCAAGAATTTGCTTCTGTATAGTTAAAATTCACTTCATAAGGATCAAAAGGTGCAAACCAGGTATTTCTAAAACGTCCTCGCATAAATTGCGTACTAGGATCAAAAATATTCTTATAATATTGCGCTCTTTCTGAGTAAGTTTTATAATCATTTCCTTTTCCTAATGATTTTGCCATTTGGGCAATTGACCAATCATCATATGCATATTCTAAGGTTTTAGAAACAGATTCAGATTCTTTTTCAACAGGAATAAAACCGAGGTTTTTATACGAATCCAATCCTAATTTGTCACGAGTGGCAGAATGCTTCATCGCCTTAAAAGCTTTTTCTACGTCATAATTTTTAATCCCTTTTAGATAGGCATCTGCAATTACTGGCACTGCGTGATACCCTATCATACAATGTGTATAATTCCCTGCTAAGTCCCAAATTGGCATAATACCGCCTTCATCATATTTCGCTAAAAAAGTATTGATGAAATCGTTGGTTCTATCTTGTTCAATAATTGTGTATAAAGGATGTGCTGCTCTATACGTATCCCATAATGAGAATACTGTATAATAATCGAAATCTTTAGTTTCATGAATTTTTAAATCCATTCCTCTGTATCTTCCATCTACATCTTGATACAAATTTGGTGCGATAGAAACATGGTATAAAGAAGTGTAAAAATTAGTCTTATTGTCTTCGTTTATGTCCTCTAAAACAATTTTCTCCAATTGTTTCTCCCAAAAATCTTGTGCTTTTTTTTTGACTTGCTCAAAAGTTTGATTTCCTATTTCAGCTTCTAAATTTTTCTTTGCTCCTTCAATATCAACTGCAGAAATCCCTATTTTAATAAATATAGGTTCGTTATTTGGATTGATAAAATTTAAGGCTATTTTTTGAGCTCCTGGCATTCCTTGTTTAGAGGGAGATTGTAAAACATCATTAAAAGGATGAGACGTTTTTAAAGTAAAATATAAACGTTGGTCATCTGCCCAAGATTTAGAAAAACGAAATCCTGAAAGTTCAGTATTAGAAACTCTTTCAATTTTAGCATCTAAAACTTCATCTCTATGTAATAGATCTAAAATAACAAATTGATTTTCTACGGATGGAAATTGGTATTTATGGACACCACTTCTTTTAGAAACGGTCAATTCTACATCAATATTTGTGTCTTCTAAGTGCACTTTATAAAACCCAGGTTCTGCAGTTTCATTCTCATGAGAAAAGGTAGATTTATATCCTGGATTACCATCTGCTCCATTATTAAAAACCTGTTTATTTGTAGGCATTAATAAAACATCTCCATAATCTAGAATACCTGTTCCACTTAAATGAGTATGCGAGAACCCATAAATTTCATTGTCAGAATAATGATATCCAGAACATCCATCCCAGCCATCTAAACGAGTATCTGGTGAGAGTTGCATCATTCCAAAAGGCATGGTAGCTCCAGGATATGTATGTCCATGACCACCAGTTCCAATAAACGCATTTACATAAGAAATTAGATTCTTCTCTTTTTGTGTATTAGAAACTATTGTATTTTCATTACATGAAATAATAACGAAAATGATTAAAAAAAGCGAGGTTAGTGCATGTTTTCTCATCAGTTATATAAATATAAAATTTTGTCTAAATTAGCAAGATAATGATAATCAGTCAACTAATAAATGAGCACTTTTAGACCAACAGCACAAATTATAACATACACAACTTTAATTTTACTACTTACATCATGTTTTAAAGCAAATAAAGTTCCTATTGTTCCTAATATCATTCCTGTTCCTAATCAACAGATTAAAACCAAAGGTGTCTTTGAATTAAGTAGTGATTCAAAATTAACTTATGATGAAAGCTTAAAAAGCGTTGCTCTCTTTTTTAAGAGCTATATTGAAAACGGGAGAAATATTCAATTAAATACGAGGTCTAAAAATACAATTCATTTTAAAATAGATACAGCTATTTCTAATAATGAAGGCTATCAATTAAAAATTACGCCTAATAAAATATTGATTTCGGCTAAATCAATAAAAGGAGCATTTTACGCTTTTCAGTCGTTAAGACAATTATTACCTGTTGATTTTGAAAAAACTAATGAAAGTGAATTTGCAATTCAATGTTTAGAAATTGAAGATTCACCCCAATTTGGCTACAGAGGAATGCATTTAGATGTTGGTAGACATTTTTTCTCGGTAGATTTTATAAAAAAATATATCAATTTAATGTCAATGTTAAAGATAAATACTTTTCATTGGCATTTAACCGAAGATCAAGGTTGGCGAATTGAAATTAAAAAATATCCAAAACTCCAAGAAATAGCTGCTTTTAGAAATGAAACATTAATTGGTCATTACAACAACAAACCTCATAAATTTGATGGAAAGCCCTATGGAGGCTATTACACCCAAGAACAAATTAAAGAGGTGGTTGCCTATGCACAAACAAGACAGGTAACTATTATCCCTGAAATTGAAATGCCTGGACATTCACAAGCCGCGATTGCTGCATATCCAGCATTAGGATGTACTGGAAAACAAGTTGAAGTTGCGACCAAATGGGGTGTTTTTAACGAAGTATATTGCCCTAAAGAAAGCACCTTTAAATTTCTAGAAGATGTAATAGACGAAGTTGTTGCTTTATTTCCAGGAAAATATATTCATATTGGTGGAGATGAAGCACCAAAAAAAAATTGGAAAAAATGCGCCCATTGTCAGAAACTGATTAAAAACGAAGGATTAAAAGACGAACATGGATTGCAGAGTTATTTTATTGCTAGAATGGAAAAATACATCAACTCAAAAGGTAAACAAATTATTGGTTGGGATGAAATATTAGAAGGTGGTTTGGCACCTAATGCAACTGTGATGTCTTGGCGAGGAACTAGCGGAGCTATTCAAGCAGCTAAAGAAGGGCATGATGTTATTTTAACTCCTAATTCTCACTGTTATTTTGACCATTACCAGTCAGACAATGAAAATGAGCCTTTGGCCATTGGTGGATTTCTTCCTTTAGAAAAAGTATATGCTTTTGATCCAATACCGGAAGAACTCAATGAACAAGAAGCCACACATGTGTTAGGTGCCCAAGGAAATGTTTGGACAGAATACATGCCTACAGAAAAGCACTTAGAATATATGACATTCCCTAGAATAGTTGCACTAAGTGAAGTAGTATGGTCTTCAAAGGAAAATAAAAATTATCCTGATTTTATAAAACGATTAGAATTCTACCAAAAGAGATTAGATAAGTTAGATGTCAATTATGCCAATCATATTTATGAAGTAACAGGAGAATTAAAAAATACTGATGGTAAACTGATATATGAATTGAGTTCAACATCTAAAACATATCCTATTTACTATTCTATAGATCATACTGAACCTTCAAAATTATATTCAAATCCAATTGCTGTGGATTCATCCATGAATATCAAAGCTATTCTTCGTGATTCAGATGATAAAAATTTAGGAAGTATTTTTGAACAGAAAATAAATTTACATAAAGGAGTTGGTGCAAAAATTACGATCGATAAAGAACCACATCCTGCATACAATGCTGGTGGAAAAATAGCATTGATTAACGGGATTTCAGGAAACAACAAACGCTATGGAGATAAAGAATGGTTAGGTTTTTCAGGAGAGGATGTAGAGATTACTATTGAATTTGAAGCAGCAACAAATATCAATGCTATTACTACCCGATTTTTTAATGCTAACGGACAATGGATTTATCCGCCAAATGAAATTAATTTACAATTAAAATTAGAAGATGGAAGAACTATTTCAACAAGAAAAAAAACAGAAAGAACTGATTCTTTATTAGTTGATTTTAGTGTAAACATCTCACAATTCCATCTAGAAGATAAAAATTTAAAAGCAACCAAATTAAAGATTACAATCCCTAGTTACGGAATTATCCCAGAAGGAAAGCAAGGCACCGGGCACAAACCATGGACATTTATTGATGAAATCATAATAAAATAAATATGATTTTAGAAATTTGTGCCAACTCCTATCAGTCTGCTATTAATGCTCAAAACGCAGGTGCTCATCGAATAGAATTATGTTCTGAGTTGTCCGTTGGAGGTATTACTCCTTCTTATGGTTTGTTAAAAAAGACAATGCACAATTTAACAATTCCTGTTCAGGTTTTAATACGTCCTAGAAGTGGAGGCTTTCATTATTCTAATGCAGAATTTGACATCATGAAAGAAAATATTCTTCAATGCAAAAACCTAGGTTGTGCTGGAATAGTTTCTGGAGTGCTGCATGCAGACAGCACCATAGATATTAAAAGAACCAAAGAATTAATTGAACTTTCTAAACCCATGTCTTTTACCTTTCACAGGGCTTTTGATGTGGTACCAAAACCAAAAGAATCCCTGCTAGAATTAATTAAGATGGGCGTTCATAGACTGTTAAGCTCTGGTCTACAGGAAAAAGCTGAAGATGGAATTGAAGTATTAATTGAGCTTCAAAAGATGGCAGAAGATAAACTTATTGTAATGCCTGGTAGTGGTATAAGCCCAATAAATAGTAACCTTTTTAAAAGTGCGGGGTTTACAGAAATTCACTCTTCTGCTTCAAAAGATATTTCAGAAAACACACATTCTTATTTTGGTAATACTCCGCAAACAATTTCAGATATAAGTACTATAAAAAATATTTTAAATACGATAGCCTAAGCTATTTTTTTGAGATAAACTTAGAATCTAAGAAACCCAACCCGTAGCCTAAGAACTGCGTAAGTGAAGTTATGATGCTCAAAAAACCAACCAATGGATTAAAATTATTCCGCAAAAAAGCATCTAAACCAATTAATAAGAAATAAAAAGCATACAACAGAATTGGGCTATAAACTCCAAAAAATGAGAGTAAAATAGAAAGGTCTAAACCAAGTATAAAAATACTTGGAAACCAATAGGTAAGTTTCGCGGTGGTTGGATATTTTTTATTGAGTTTGGGTCTTGCAGTACCAAATGCAAAAGTCTGTTGAAAGAAACCTAAAAAAGAATTCCTGCGTTTATGATATACATACGCTGCATCTATAAGCTGAGTTTCTAAGCCTTGCTCCCATAAACGAAAGCTTAAATCTATATCTTCACCAGCTCTCATATTTGAAAAGCCTTTGGTGATATCAAAAGCTTTTTGAGAAAGCCCCATATTAAAACTTCTTGGTTGAAATTTCCCAACACTTTTTTTATTCCCTCTAATGCCACCAGTAGTTAAAAAAGAAGTCATGGAATAATTGATTGCTTTTTGTAATATTGAAAAACTAGGATGTGCCGCATCCGGACCTCCAAAAGCATCTGTATACTTTTTTTCTAGTTGTTTCGTAATTTCTGCTAAATAGTTATAAGGAAGGATTACGTCTGAATCTAAGATAATAAAGTAATTTCCTGTGGCTTTGGTCATTCCATAATTTCTACTTAATCCAGGACCTGTATTTTCTGTCTCAAAATATTGAATAGACAATTCTGAGGTATATTTATTTATAATCAAATCACTTTTTTCAGCAGATCCATCTTCTACAATGCAAACTTCAAAGGGTTCATCATATTCTTGAGCGCTTATACTCACTAATAATTCGTCTATTTCTTCAGGACGATTGTAAACAGGTATGATAATGGAAAAAAATGGTTTCACGGGCTTTGTTATGTAACAGAAAAGTTAATTTCCTGTCCGTTGATTTTAAATAAAACTGAATCGTATTTTTTTTCTATAAAAACTTCTGCATCTTCGACCGATATGTTATAATCAATCTTGGTAATCGCTTTTTTTACAGTATTAGAAAAATCAGATTCAATTATATGTTCATCTGATTCAAGTGTTAGTATTTGATTTTCTTTTAAAAAAGAAAGTGTAGTTCCTTTTTTACTTTTCAAATTCGTATCACTCACAATAATGGTCTCAAGGACAATAAACCCTCCTAACTCCGCAATTTTTAAATATAAATCGCCATAATCTGATACAGCAAATTTCTTAATTCCATATGCTACAATGTCTGCTTCAATTTTAAGATCAACCTCTGTTCTCTCCATCAACCTAAAGCTTTCAGATGATTTAAATACTGTATCCATTTTCTTGAAAAAGCCCATGTCTTAAATTTAATTGTAAAAATAGCATAAAAATATGCAATAAAACTATAAAATACTTTGACTCTAGTAGAAGTTATTATTGACTTTGGAGACTGAAAATAGTGTTTTCGCGTGCATTGCAATCTCTACTAAAGAAGTATTCAAAACTAAAGCTTGCTCCAGCTTTAACATTCTATTTAAAACACCTTTTATGATACTCTGAAACAGTTAAATCATCTAAATTTAACGTATCACTATTAGAATTTTTCCATAATAGCGTCACTTACACCCATATTAGAAAACCCACCATCATGAAATAAATTTTGCAAGGTTACTTTCTTTGTCAAATCTGAAAACATAGAAATAGTATAATTCGCACATTCTAAAGCAGTTGCATTCCCTAAAGGACTCATTTTTTCTGAATACGCAATAAAACCGTCAAATCCTTTAACTCCAGTACCTGCAGTTGTTGGCGTTGGAGACTGAGAAATGGTATTTACACGCACTTTATGATCTCTACCAAAGAAGTAGCCGAAACTGCGTGCAACAGACTCTAAATAGGCTTTATTATCTGCCATATCATTGTAATCTGGAAAGACTCTTTGCGCAGCCATATAAGTTAACGCGACAATACTTCCCCATTCATTCATGGCTTTCTTTTTGTATAGAATATTCAAAGTTTTATGAAAAGAAACTGCAGAAACATCCCATCCCTTTTTTGTAAAATCATAATTAGGGTCTGTATACGGCTTTCTTTTTCTAACATTTACAGACATACCAATAGAATGTAATACAAAATCGATTTTACCACCTAAAATCTCCATTGCTTTTTCTACAAGATTCTCCAAGTCTTCTATTGAAGTTGCATCTGCCGAAATTATTTGAGAACCTGTTTTTGCAGCGAGAATTTCTAATGTTCCCATTCTAATTGAAGCTGGCGCATTAGTTAAAACAAACTCAGCACCTTCCTCATGAGCGCGTTCAGCAGTTTTCCAAGCAATAGAATGCTCGTTTAATGCACCAAATATAATTCCTTTTTTACCCTTTAGTAAGTTGTACAATATATTTATTTATTTTGTAGTTGTTGGCTGTTGTTCGCCTTACTCTTATTTATTTCTTGTAAAAAAAACTAACTCAACAGTTCTTTTGCATGTATCATTGCTGAGTCAGAAATATCTTTACCACTTAGCATTTCTGCAATTTCTTTAATACGTTCTTCGGTAGATAATTGCTTTAAATTCGTGGTTGTAACTCCGTTTATCTCTTCTTTATATACTTTATAGTGGCTGCTACCTTTTGCAGCAATTTGAGGTAAATGAGTAATTGCAATTACCTGCATATTATTACCCATTTGTCCCATAATAGCTCCTATTTTATTAGAAACCTCTCCAGAAACTCCAGTATCTATTTCATCAAAAATAATGGTTGGTAGTTGCGTGTTTTCTGACAATACTTTCTTTACAGATAGCATGATTCTTGATAATTCTCCACCAGAAGCAACTTTTTTCAACTCCCCAAAATTACCACCTTTATTTGCAGAAAAGAGAAATTCTAGATGGTCTTTACCATTACTAAAATAAGTATTTGTAAGTGTTGCTTTTATAGAAAAACGTGCATTTTCCATTCCTAAATCCGTTAACAAAAATTCTAATTGCTTTGTTAAATTTGGGATTGCAGATGTTCTCGCTTTTGATATTTTTTCTGCAACCACATCTAATTTTAAAGAGATTGCTGAAATTTTCTCTTTTTTATGATTTAGGTCTCCTTCTGCAGACTCTACCTGCCTTACCTTATCAGATAACTCCTCAAAAACTAGTAATAATTCCTGATTTGAGTTTACGTAATGTTTCTTTTGAAGGTTATATAACAATTGTAATCTGTCATTAATTTCTTCTACTTCATTCGGATTAAAGTCAACATATTCATTTGCAGTTTCTAACTCAGAAACAATATCATCCATTTCTATTTTTATAGAGGTAATTCTATCTGCTAACTCTTGGTATTCTTTAGAAAAAGATGCTATTTTAGAAATTTTAAATTCTAAGGTATTTAATAAGTTTTGAAGTCCAACTTCTTCATGTATTGAAAGTTCTAAGCTTTCAGATAAATTGAGTTTTATGTCTTCTATATTATTTAACTTCTCTAACTTTTCTTCTAAACCTAATTGTTCATCTACTTTAATATTTGCCTCTTCCAGCTCTGTAAATAAATGCAAATTGTAATCATATTGCTTATTTGCCTCTTTTTGCAATGTTTCTAGAGATAATAATTCCTTTTTTAAAACACTTAATTGAATAAAACCTCTCTTATACGAAGCTATTCTATCGGTATTGTTAGCCAATGCGTCTAAAATTTCAAATTGAAAACTTGCATCAGACAGTTGCATGGTTTGATGCTGAGAATGCACATCTATCAATTTTGATCTTAACTCGTTTAAAATATTTAAAGTAACCGGTGTATCATTTACAAAAGCCCTTGATTTACCTGAAGGAAGAATTTCTCTTCTAATAATTGTTTCAGGTTCATAATCTAAATCTACTGAAATAAAAAAGTCTTGCAAACTGTAATTAGAAATGGCAACTTTTGCCTCTACAATGCATTTAGTAGACGTATCTTTTAATGAAGATAAATCTGCTCTATTTCCTAAAACTAGGCCTAAAGCACCTAATAAAATAGATTTTCCAGCACCTGTTTCTCCAGTAATTATTGATAAGCCTGAGGAAAAATCAATACTTAAGTGATTTATTAATGCGTAATTATTTATAGATAATTGTGTAAGCAAATTGACTAATTTTTAGAAGTTAAAATTAGTGAAATTTGTTGAATTTAATCTAACTTTCTCCATTTAGAATTATTGTTTGGAGAAATTTTTCTTAGAGATTGTATCAAACGTTGCTTGTTTCTAGTCTTTGCATCTTCAGAATACATGCTTACAATTTCATCTGCTTTTGCATCAAAAAACAATCTAATTAAATAATTACCAACTGTTTTATTGAAGATACGCTCTAAAGTTAATAAACTCGTTTCAATAGTTTGCTGGGCAGAAGCTTTAGACTTCACAATGTTATCAAATCCTTTTCTATGATAATTATAAAGTAAGTCTCGATAAACTTTTAACTCTGGAGATAATAAGTTATCTATTAATGCATATCTATTTTGTTTACCTACCACGTTTTGCCAAGAAGAAATTCCGCTTTGCTGTGCCTGTAACATTACATTTTGTGCTTCTTTTAATTCGGTTTCACCACCATATTTAGAGAAAGTATCTGCGTCTATCCCTAAAATTATATTTACATAAAAAACAATAGAGGATACCAAGTTGCTGTCAAAAGAATTTTTATTATAGATTAAAGGATCAAACTCATTGTATTTAAAATTGAATCCGTTGTCCTTAATATTCAATATTGGTGAAGCATAACTAGAATTATAAACAGGTCTTGTAGATTGCACTTGAAGCGTTGCAGTAAAGTTATTATTATCTCTAGAAGTTATAATAATTGTCATTGCACAATTAACACGTTCTTCTGGCTTTACTATTCTATTTGTCCACTTGGTTTGATTAATATATTCATTTAATGATTGTTGTAAAGTAGTAAACACTTGTTTATTAGAGCCCGCAATTTGATCTGAATTTACCGTAACCAGACAGTTTAACTCTTGAGCATTCAGACTAAAAAATGAGAATACTAGTATAAAAAGTGATGTTAATTTATGCATCTTCAATTTTAGATATTATAGTGTCTTGATACAAGAACTTTAGGCAATTCAAGTTGTATTAACCTATTTGTCTTGTTTCTTAATTCGATTTACAATTTCATTCATAATGTCTTTCGCAACTGCTACTTTAGACTTTAGTTTGAATGCTTTTTCATTAAACTCTTTATCAATAATAGTGATTTTATTTGTGTCATTCGCAAAACCGGCACCTTTATCTTGCAAAGAGTTTAAAATAATAGCATCTAAATTTTTTCTTTTTAGTTTGCCTTTTGCATTTTCTATCTCGTTGTTAGTTTCTAATGCAAAACCAACCAAATACTGCTGTTTTTTTATAGCACCTAAAGAAGCTAAAATATCTTTAGTGGGCGATAACGATAATTCTAACGTTGTATCTGTCTTTTTTATTTTCTGGGAAACACTCTTTTTTGGTTTATAATCTGCAACTGCAGCAGAAAGTATCGCAATATCTACGTCTTTAAAATACATATGGGAAGCATCATACATTTCTTCAGCAGAGACAACATCTACTCGATGCACTAATGAATGTTTTATTTGTTGATTGCTTGGTCCAGAAATCAAATATACTTCTGCACCTAAATTTGCAGCAGCACTTGCAATTGCAAATCCCATTTTTCCTGAAGAATGATTTCCTATGAAACGAACGGGGTCTATTGCTTCATAAGTTGGTCCGGCCGTAACTAACACCTTCTTACCTTTTAAAGGCAGTTTAGAACTTATATCTTTCTCTATAAAAGAAACAATATCTTCTGGCTCTGCCATTCTGCCCTCGCCTATTAAACCACTTGCAAGCTCACCTGAAGTAGCAGGAATTAAAATATTATTAAAACGTTGTAATTTATTTAAACTTTCTATAGAAGATGGATGCTTATACATATCCAAATCCATTGCAGGTGCAAAATAAACTAGACATTTAGCTGACAAATAAGTGGCAAGTAATAGATTATCGCAAGTTCCGTTTGCCATTTTAGACAAAGTATTTGCGGTAGCGGGTGCAATTAACATGTAATCTGCCCAAAGACCTAATTCTACGTGATTGTTCCAAAGTTCATTTTCATCTTCTTTAGAATAAAAAGTAGAATGAACCGGGTTTTTAGAAAGTGTAGAAAGTGTAAGAGGTGTTATAAAATTTTTAGACGCAGGAGTCATAATAACTTTGACTTCTGCGCCTAATTTTATAAACAAACGAACTAGACTAGCCGTTTTATATGCTGCAATTCCAGCAGTAATTCCTAAAAGAATTTTTTTTTCTTTTAAGATAGACATTACTCTGTTTCTGGAGTTCTGTGATATACTTTGTCATTTAACCACTCTTCAACAGCCATAGCCGTTGGTTTTGGTAACCTTTCGTAAAATTTAGAAACTTCTATTTGTTCTTTATTCTCGAATACTTCTTCTAAAGAATCGTTGTATGTTGCAAATTCATCTAATTTGTCTACTAATTCTCTTTTTAAATCAGAATTAATTTGATTAGCTCTCTTTGCAATAATAGAAATAGCCTCATAGATATTCTCTGTTGGCGCTTCAATTTCATTCTTATTGTAAGTAATAGTACTTAACGGTGCTTTTGTTTCTTTATAATCCATCTTAAATAATTATTTCTTTTGTAAATTAGCTACTAATGCTGCCTGCTTTGCTACTAGAGCATCAACTCTTGTTTTTTCTTTTTGCAATGTTGCAAACATCTCATTTGCGTCCTCCAAATACTTAGATTCCGGGAAACTTTTTTTAAGTCTCTCATAGTCTTCTGTTGCATCTGAAATTCTTTCTAGCTTTCTTCTATCAAAACTTTTCAAAACAAAATCATGTCCTGCCTTAAAGCTATAATAAATTGCTTCTTCTTTATATTTAGTTCCTAAAAAGTCTTCTAGTAGATTATCAAATGCCTTAATTGCTGCCTTATAATTTCTTAAATCATAATCTGCAGTTCTATAATATGTTTTTGCTATCTCGAAATATTTTTTCTCTAATTTTAATCTTATTTCTGAATAGTGCGTATTTGCTTCATCAATTTTATCTGAATCTGGATATGTATTGATAAAACTTTGAAAAGCCTCTAAAGCCTTATTTGTGTCTGTTGGATCAATACTAAAACGAGGAGATGCTAATTTATAACTATAAGCAGATAAAAATGCTGCCTCTTCTTTTTTAGAACTTTTTAAATAATCTTTTGTAAAACGATCAAAATTATAAGCTGCTATTCCGTAATTTTTTTCATTAAAATTAGATTGTGCAATCATAAATTTAATTCGCTCCATTTGAGGCTTACCTCTATAGATAGGTGTAATTTTATCGAATAAGCGCAAAGCCTTACTGTAATTTTGACTTTCGTACATTTTTACAGCCATTTTGTACTGCTCTTCCGAGGTACCTTTATTTAATACTTTTTGATACTCGCCACATGAAGAAAGTAATAAAGTAAAGAGCACTAAATACGCTAAATTTTTAATTTTTTGCATTGGGCAAAATTAGTGATTAATTATGGATTAATAAAACGTTTTTCAACACACTTACTGGGATAGTGCAATAATCTATAAAAAAAGAAGATATTGTCACATATTTGATACTAAAAATTTGTTAATCTTAGAGTATAAACGCTAATTTCTGTAATGAATATAATCAGGCATTAAACTTTAAAACTTGGCATAATCTGTGCATTTAAAAAAACTTTCTTTAAAACGTATTTACAAAATCTGCAATCTTTTGATGTAATTCTTTAGAGGCTTTTACTAGTGGCAAACGTACTTGGTTGCTGCCAAAACCTAATTCTTGTAAAACAGTTTTTATTCCTGCAGGATTATTTTCTTCAAAAATAGCATCAATTATGGCCATCATTTTAAAATGAATGGCATACCCCTCTTTATTTTTACCTTCTAGGCCGCAATTTATTAAGGTAGAGAATTCTTTTGGATATGCTTGTCCAATTACAGAAATAACTCCAGAACCTCCTGCCAAAGTAATACCTAAAGCCAAATCATCATCACCAGAAATAATTAAAAAATCTGTGGGTTTATTTTTTAACAACTCTAAATATTGCTGCATATTATTTCCAGCCTCTTTAATACCAACAATGTTTTCAAAATCATTTGCCAAACGAATTGTAGTATCTGCACTCATGTTTTTTGCTGTTCTACCAGGAACATTGTATAAAATAATTGGTACATCACTTACCTCAGCTAATGCTTTAAAATGCTGATAAAAACCCTCTTGCGTTGGTTTACTATAATAGGGCACTACAGATAAAATACCATCAATATTACTTAAATCTGTTGCCTGTATCTCTTTAATTACCTCTAAGGTGTTATTACCACCAATTCCCAATACTAAAGGCACTCTACCTGCATTGGTTTTTACAATAAGAGCTATAACTCGAAGTTTCTCTTCTTTAGATATTGTTGCGCTTTCTGCAGTGGTACCATTTATTACCAAATAATTAATTCCATTATCTATGTTGAAATTCACCAGCTTTACTAGTGCATCAAAATCTACAGTTAAATCTTCTTTAAAAGGAGTAATTAAGGCGACTCCTGTTCCTACAAATTTTTGCATTTCTATCTATTTAAAGCTACAAAACTACAATATTAAGATTGATTTATAAAACGGTTTTATCATCGCATAGCAAGAATAAACAACTTTATAGGTAAAGTTTAATTTTATAGCTTTTTTATAATTTGAAGGTATCTTTTTAATTCTGAAGTAAATCCTGTTATATTTTGTGTTTTTTCTGAAATTTCTATCTCGTATAATTTAGAATTGACACCTGCAAAACCGACTTTAAATTGTGCTTTCGATTCTAATACTGCACGTTCTAAATACAGATTTTTTTTATTGAAATATCCAATTAACAAATCAAAGGGTTCTTCTAGGAAACATTTAAAGCTTTCTTCCGTAAATTGTCCTGTCCAATTTACATTTTTTTTCGTGAAGTGCTTGTAAGAAAATTCATCACTTTTAGTATACTTTCGTAGGCTATAAATCCTAATATTTCTAGATTCTAAAATAATTTCAATCTCTTTTTGCAAATCCATTTCAGAAGAAATGTCTTCAGTAGAAATAATAGCTATCGACTTTATTTTTTCTAAAGATGGTGTACGCCTATTATCTGTCTGAGATAATAACTGATTTAACTTCTTTTTTAAAACAGTTTCCTTAAAGCCTTGAAACATCATTTATGATTAAAATTGAGAACATAAAAATAGTAATTATTCTTTTACTATTTCTAATAATATAAACTGATTTAATTGTTTTCCATATAACTGAAAATTATCATCTGAGACCAACACAAGAGACTCATTGCCATTTTCTAAAACGGGGCCCAAAGTAATACCTTCTATATTGTCTATAATTCCTTCAGTTAAATGCTCTTTAAAATCTTCAAAATTTACAAGTAACCTTTTTGTTACGGGTGTAAATTTCGAGTTTATTAATCCCTCAGAACCTAAAATATTGGTGGTTTCTAAAGTTATTTCTGCATCAAAAATTCGTATTATATTGCCATAAGCACCGTATCCATTTTGATAAGTTCTTTCAATGATAAAAAATTTATTTTCGGCATATTCTAAAATAGCAGTAACTCCATTTAAATTTATGTTTCCTTTAGCAACCTTAGTAATTGATTCTAATTGATAAGCAAATTGTTTAGTGGCTTTTTTAGTTACTGTGTTAAAATAAGTAATTCTAACAGGAGATTGTGTTTTAGTATATCCTGGTTCAACTCCATCATTTTTTAGGGGAGCCTCCATAACAGCCCAAAACCCTTTTTTATCGATACTTTTAGAAGAGCCCTCTAAAACTCCATTATGTTTTATGTTTTCTAAATTCTGTAGACTTTTTGGAAGTAGATACTCAGAAATAAATTTTCCAGAAAAGTCTGTAGTAAATATTGTGGGTCTTCTTCCATTTCGAATAGCACCTTCGCTAGAAAAATTTATTTGTTGCTTTTCTTCATCCACAAAAATAGATTCTAAATCCAGTGTATTTTCATTGTAAAAATTGGTATTTGAATCTTTTAGTACGACAACCTCTTCAAAATTAATTCCTTTTATTTTTCTTTTTTCAATATTAATATTTCCTTTTAAAAATCTAGGAGTTTTTGCATCGTCTACGACAAAATAATAAAAACCATTACTATAATCTAAACCAGAAAGACCACCAATTGGACTATTTTTAAACGAAACAGTATCTTTTAAAACATACTCACTTAAAAAAATTAATTGTATATCTTTTCTTTTTTCACAAGAAAGCGCAATACTAATAAAGAACAAACAAACAACTATTCTTTTCATGTATATGATGTTTTTATGCCTTCTTAAATCTTCTTTCTGTTATCATCAGATTGTGAATCAATCAATTTATTGTATGGGTCTACACCTACTTCAATCGGTTTTTCATCTACAATGATCGTTAGCTTATTGTTGATTGAGGTAATCTTATGCTTTTTTAAATATAGTAGTTTTTCTTTCATAACACCCTCAACATCTTCTTCTGAAAAAATACCTATATCTATATAATCTGCTAAAGGAACTGATAGAATTGGTTTCTTCATTTTAGCTGTTTTATATGACAAGGTGTCTCCAACCTTTTCACCATAATAACGTTTTCCTTTTTCATCATTTCTATATTTAGCAACTTCAAACTCAATATCAACTTGATGTGTTCCATTTTCCAATTCAGTTACTTTCGTATTCGTTATTCTGTTTTTATATAAAGTAATGGTTTCGAACATATCTTTAATTACATATTGCAGAGAATCTGGAGTAGCTTCTTTTAAATAGTTGACGAATTCAATAGAAGTTGTATAAGGAGGTTCTTGAAATTTTACTTTATTTATAAATTTCTGAATTGCTCCATTCATTTTTTCTTCTCCAATATAATCGCTCAAAGCATACAAAACCATAGACCCTTTTTGATAATGTATATACCCTTGACCATCATTGTACATTAAAGCATTTTCACGTTTTCTTTCTAGGGTTCTTTGCAATAAGTATCCATCTAGAGCTTCCTTTAAAAAAGTTCTCATTTTATTTTTTCCTTGCACCTTTTCAATCACTTTCAAAGAAACGTATTCTGACATACTTTCTGAAAGCAAAGTTACCCCTAAAACGTCTGCTCCAATTACTTGATGCGCCCACCATTGATGCGCTACTTCATGAGCTGTTACGGCAAAAGGATAATCTACTCCATTGTCATCTGTATCATCTACATCTGCAATAAAACCAATTCCTTCTGAAAAAGGCATTGTATTTGCAAACGCCTGTGCAAAGGTTCCTCCTGTACTTGGAAACTCAATAATTCTTGCTTGTCTAAATTGATAAGGACTAAAGTTTTCTGAATTATAATTTAAGGATGCTTTCATCCCTTTCATCATTCTATCTAAATTAAAGGTATGTTGTTTGTGATAGTAAATTTCTAAACTAATTCCATTAAACATTTCTTTTTTCACTTCATATCTACCAGAATTAAAAGCATAAAAATTTAGAATTTTACTATCCATTTTATAATGAAAAAATCTACGTTCTCCTTCTGTCCATTCTTTTTGTAAATACCCGGGAGCAATCGCAATTTGGTCTTTGGATGTAGAAACAGTTGCCTCAAAATTAATCCAATCAGAATCTTTAGAAATATAGGTATCTCCCAAAGCTGATGCATCTGACGGATGTGCTTTTAGATCATTTTTCTGTAAATTATATTTTTTACGAGTTTTATTATCTGTTAATTCTCCTTGTGTTGAATAGCCTAAAGATGGAAATAAAGCAAAATTATTGATAAAAGTACCGTTTTCTCTAACTGTAGACCTTCTTCTATAGGTTGTGTTTTTATTACCTTTAACTGTTACTGCTAATTCTAAAGTATCTCCAGGCATAATCTTGTTTTCAAAATAATAAATATCAAAATTATGGATGGAATCCTCAGAAACTAATTTATTGGGTTTACTAAACTCAAAACTACTTTTTAAATTATTATGATTTAAGAAAAGACTATCTATTGGAGTATCTGTTTTGTTAACCATTTGAACTTTTGCAGATGCTTCAAAGAATCTTTCCTTCGGATAAATATCCATATTTGCATTAACAGCTATTACTCTGGGTTGTTTGTAATCTTCAAACTTTTTATATTTCTTCTCCCATTCTACACTTCTTAATTCTGCTTCTTTCGAAGAGGTTCTTTTTCCTTTAGAACCTGTTTCTTGATAAATAGAAAATCCTAAACTGAAAAAAGCAATTAAAAAAACTAACAAGCTAATGGCATAACCACCTTTAAATCTTGATTTTACTAGCGATAATCTTTCTTTAAATGAAGCAGGAATTCCTCGAACCCAAAATAATCCTGACATAACTAACAAAGCCAAACCACAAAATATCCAATAGGTTTTATACACTAAAAATTGGGTTAAAATACCATAACCATTCATATCAGAATAGCTGAACCCTGGTCCTTGATTGTATTTAAAAATGGACTGTTCTAACCCTGCAAATGATAAAAATGGCATTCCAATAGAAATAACCAATAAAGCAAAAAGCCCTAAATAAGGATTCCCAATTAAAGTTTGAATAAAAATAGCCAACAAAGCCCAAATTAAATAACTTAGAAAATCTAAGAAATAAAGATCCATTATATAATGCCCTATTTCAAAATTATAATAACCTTTATAGATTTGAAAAAGAATTCCTGAAACCATAATAACGGTTAATAATAGCAGTTGCATCTTTAGCAATGCAATCAGCTTAGAAAATAAAAGGGTCCAATTTGGAACAGGAGTTACATCTATTATATGATTTACTTTGGCAATTTTTGCCCTGTGAACCAACATTCCAGCATATAAAAACGTACAGATATTAATAGAAGCGGAAAAAACACCTCCAATATTTAACATTTTCCATGTAACTGGCAGTGTAGGCGTTCCAAAAATATCTCCTATTTCAGACAAACCAACAATCATTAATACCAAACCTACCAACACAATGGAAATAAAAGCCCAGCTTTTAATAATATATTTAAAATCTATATTTGATAATTTCCAAGTTGTTTTTAAATTTTGACTGAACGAAAAATCATATGATATCTTTGGTAAGGTAATTCTTGTAATTCCACTAAAATTTGTTTTTGTAATTCTCTCTCCTTTAGATTTTTTGAATGAAAAGGAAATCGCGTTTTGACTAAAAGTGAAAAACTTATAAACCAATCCAAAAATTAAAGTTGAAACTCCAAACCACAATAAACGGTTGTATATAATCATTTCTTTGATAGGAATGTGCAATTCATTTTGTTCTGAAGGCGTCCAATATTTTGTATAATAGTTAACTGCTCCAGAGCCAAAGGGGTCTAAAAGAGCCAATAACCATCTTTGTTCAGGGTCTGAAAGTAGACTTTCTACAACTCCTTGAACAAATAAAAGTAAGATTACAGTAATAAAACCTGCTGCGATATTTCTCGAAAAAGTAACCACTGCAAAAACAATAGCTCCAAACAATAAAATATTTGGAAGAATAAAAATCAAATAAGCTTTTAAATAAGTTATAAGCTGGAAAGAACCTATAATATCTGCATTTGTTCCTGGAAATCGAAAGCCAATAATCATACCTATTGCAATAGATAAAACGATAATCGAAACGACTAGAATTGCACTAAAAAATTTAGCAAAAAGATAATTGGATTTTGTAAACGGATACGAATATAAGATCGTATGCATTTCACTTTTATAATCTCTGTATATAGAAACTCCAATTATAGAAGGAAATAAAAAGAAAATAAAAACAGTTAATGCATTAAGTAAATTATTTACCCCTGAAGGAGAGTTTACAATTCTAGAAGAACCTATCGTTGCTGTAACTGAATCGAAAAAACCAGCAGTAGCAGCTGATAAAAATAATGATAAGCTCAAAAAAATGGCCAAATAAATATAAAAAGCTGGTTTGTTAAACCAGTATTTTAGTTCTTGTTTAAATATTGTTAAAAACATGCTGTGAATCTGTATTTGATGATTTGACTAAATTGTACGTGTAAACTTCTTTGCTTTGATTTTAAACAAGTTGCGGTTCATCTTGCTTTAAAGCAATAAAATATACATCATCCAATTGGGGAGTAACAGCAATAAAATCTTCTGAAGGCTTTTCAGCAGCATGCACTCTTAAATTTAATGTATTGTCCTGGTTGTAGTTAGATGATAAAATACTATATAACTTTTCATTTTCATCTAAATGATCTCTTTCAATGGTTTTCTGCCAAATAGTTCCTTCAATTTCTTTAGTAGCCTTAATTGGAGTTGTATGTTTTAAAATTCTTCCTCCGTTTAAAATTGCCATTTCATTACACAACTCCTTTACATCTTCTACAATATGCGTAGAAAAAATAACGGTGCAATTTGTACCAACTTCGCGTAAAACATTTAAAAAACGATGTCTTTCCGCAGGATCTAAACCAGCAGTAGGTTCGTCTACAATAATTAATTTTGGATTGTTTAGAAGTAACTGAGCAATTCCAAACCGTTGTTTCATTCCTCCAGAATACCCCGCAACATCTTTTCGTCTTACATCATATAAATTTGTTATTTCTAAAACCTTTTTTACAATTGCATTTCTTTCTGACTTATTCGAAATCCCTTTTAAAGTTGCAAAATAATCAAGTAAATCTTCTGCAGACATTTTAGGATACACACCAAAAGATTGTGGCAAATAACCTAGAATTTTTCGCAAGGACATATTATCTTCTAAAACATCAATATCTCCAAAATTAATAGCACCAGAATCCGGACTTTGCAAAGTAGCGATTGTTCTCATTAATGATGATTTCCCTGCACCATTTGGGCCCAATAGACCAAACATACCTGTACCAATTTCAATACTTAAATTATCAATAGCTTTTACACCATTCTTATACGTTTTCGTTAAATTTTCTATTACTAGCTTCATTTGTTGGCTTTATTTTAGTTAATTTCTAACTATTATGACTTTAAATCTTGCAAATCTTATTGTATAACTTTGTTTTCAAAAGTAATATTTATATTATCATAATCTTCTAAATTTAATAAATTTCTGATATTTTTAGTTTTTCAATAAGTTTCAGTAATAAGTATAAAAGTTCTAAAATTTGTTACACTTTTTATGATTTTTTTACTGCGAATCATAAAAATGGTTTTATTTTTACATATATCAAAGAAAAATACAATCTTAAGAAACTAATAATGACAAAAAAAACAATTTTAAATAAAAGCTCACTTACATTTTTAGAAAAATATCTAAACAACGCGGCTCCTACAGGATATGAATGGGAAAGTCAAAAAATTTGGATGGAGTATCTTAAGCCTTATGTAGACACTTTTATTACAGATACTTATGGCTCTGCAGTTGGAGTTATAAATCCGGATGCAAAATACAAAGTTGTCATTGAAGGGCATGCAGATGAAATCTCTTGGTATGTGAATTATATTTCTGATAATGGATTAATTTATGTGATTAGAAATGGTGGTTCAGATCATCAAATTGCTCCAAGTAAAATTGTAAACATTCATACTAAAAGCGCTATTGTAAAAGGTGTTTTTGGCTGGCCAGCGATTCATACACGAGATAAATCAAAAGAAGAAGCACCAAAACCAGAGAATATTTTTATTGACACAGGTTGCGCAACTAAAAAGGAAGTTGAAGATTTAGGCATACATGTAGGCTGTGTAATTACCTATCCAGATGAATTCCATATTTTAAATGGAGACAAATTTGTTTGTAGAGCTTTAGACAACAGAATGGGCGGATTTATGATTGCTGAAGTTGCGCGTTTATTAAAAGAAAATAAAAAAGAATTGCCTTTCGGGTTATACATTACAAACTCTGTGCAGGAAGAAATTGGATTGCGTGGGGCTGAAATGATTACACAGACCATACAACCAAATGTTGCTATTGTAACAGATGTAACGCATGATACAACAACTCCAATGATTGATAAGAAAAAAGAAGGTCTTTTAGAGATGGGGAAAGGACCAGTTATTGCCTATGCACCAGCTGTTCAACAAAAGTTACGTGATTTAATAACAGAAACTGCAGAAGCGAACAAGATTCCTTTTCAGCGTTCTGCTTTGTCTAGAGCAACAGGTACAGATACAGATGCTTTTGCATATAGCAATGGTGGTGTGGCTTCTGCGTTAATATCATTACCCTTGCGCTACATGCATACCACTGTAGAAATGGTACACAGAGATGATGTAGAAAATGTAATTAAAATGATTTATGAAACACTATTAAATATCAAAGGAGGAGAAACTTTCTCTTATTTTGAATAAATAACAAAGCGTTATTGTAAAAAAGAATGACGAGGCAATCTCATTTACAGATTACTTTACCTTTTTTGCAATAATGTTTTTCTTTTTATATGGACGAACTCATTGATATTTTAACCCCTGAAGGAAAATCAACTGGCAAGACTGCTTTAAAATCTGAAGCACACAAAAATGGTTGGTTTCATGCAACTGCTCATATTTGGTTCTTTACTTCGAATAAAAAAATACTACTTCAAAAAAGAGCGCTTACTAAAAAAGTGTTTCCAGGAATTTGGGACATTTCTGTGGCCGGACATATTGGTGCTGATGAAGAGGTATTAGAAGGAGCTAAAAGAGAAGTTTTTGAAGAAATTGGCTTAATATTGGAAGATAAAGACTTCATTAAAATTGGAACAAGAATTCATCAAGTTAACCATGAAAATGGTATACAAGATAATGAACACCATCATGTTTTTATTGCTGAATTAAAAACACCCATATCTGAACTTACAATGCAACCCGAAGAAGTTGCTGGTTTAGAATTATGGGATTTAAAGGTACTAAAAGAAACAAAAAACCTTGAAAACGTCTTACTTCCAAGGTTTCATGAATATTATGTTACTGTATATAATAAGATTATTTCATACTTAAAAGAAAATTAGATTTTTGATTGGTACGTATACAAATCAAAATACCTCCCTTTTGCCATTATCAATTCATCATGAGTTCCTCTTTCTACAATACTACCTGCTTCTATAACTAATATTTGATTTGCTTGTTTTATAGTACTCAATCGGTGCGCAATTACAATAGTAGTTCTATCTTTCACCAATTCAGATAAACTTTTCTGAATTAAAGACTCACTCTCTGTATCTAAACTTGAAGTTGCTTCATCTAAAATTATAATTTTTGGGTTTGCTAAAATTGCTCTTGCAATTGCCAAACGTTGGCGCTGACCACCAGATAACTTCACACCTCTTTCCCCTATTAGGGTATCTAAACCATCTTCAAAACGATCTGTAAATTCACTTACATACGCAGCTTTTACAGCATTTTGTAATTCCTCTTCAGTTGCATTTGGCCTTGGAAATAAAATGTTTTCTCTAATGGTTCCTTCAAACAAAAATTCATCTTGTAGAACCACACCTAAATGTTTCCGATAACTAGACAATTTCACATTGGCTAAATCTTGATTGTCTATTGTGATTTTACCAGATTCCGGATTTAAAAAAGTAGCAGACAAGCCTGCAATGGTAGATTTTCCTGAACCAGAACTGCCAACCAATGCTGTTACAGATCCAGAAGGTACTTGAAAACTAATATTGTTTAATACTTCTTTTCCTTCTTCATATGCAAAAGAAACATTATCAAAAACAAGTGCTCCTTCCATGTTTTCTAATTCTATTGTTCTATTTTCATCGTCCTCCTCGGCAGACATATTCATCAATTCTTCTGTTCTATCCAAACCTGCCAATGCTTCTGTTAACTGACTTCCAATATTACTCATTTGTACAATTGGCGCTATCATTAATCCTAATAAAAAAGTGAAGGATAAGAATTCTCCAACCGTCAATTCTCCAGTCATAATTTTATACCCACCAATTCCCATAATTCCGGTAGTTGCAAGGCCTAACAAAAAAGTAGCAGCACTCGACATGATTGCAGTTGCCGTTAAACTCTTTTTTACATTTTGAAATAATTTGTCTACTCCTTTTTCAAATGTTTCATTTTCTTGCGCTTCGGCATTAAATGCTTTTATAACTCGTACTCCGGATAATGTTTCTGTTAATCTTCCTTTTACTTCTGCATTAATAACGCCCCTACTTCTAAAAATAGGACGAATATATTTAAACGCATTTAATGCTACTACTCCAAATACAGCCACAGGAACCAATACAAAAAAGGTCATAGACGGACTAATTTGAATTAGCAATATCATAGATATTACCGCAGTAATGGTTCCACCAACAAGCTGAACCAAACCAGTTCCTATTAAATTTCGAACTCCTTCTACATCGCTCATAATTCTAGAAACCAATCCTCCTGATTTTGTATTGTCAAAAAAACGAATAGGTAATGACAATACTTTCTTTTGAACTTGTGCTCTTAATTCTGATATTAAATATTGTGCTTGTACACTTAAAATACGCGTCAGTAAAAAAGAAGTAACTGCTTGCACTAAAATTGCCAAACCAACAATAAGTAATAGACTGTATAGCTGCTCATAATCCTTATTAGGAATTACGTCATCTAATAATGTTTGAATTTTTAAGGGAGCAACCAAACTAGACAGTCTGCTGAATACAATAAGTATCAACCCTATTAAAACCAACTTTCGCTTTGGCCAAATAATAGTTTTAAATGCTTTTAAAATAGAAACTTTTGGTTTCTTCTTATCTTTTTTTGAATCTTGTAAGTGTTGCATTAATGCTTTTAAATTTAGAATACGGTTACTTTGTTCTTGTAAATTTATATGCCAATGAAAAGAACTATGACAGATTAGCAAAAGTACAACATACAAAAAGACCTGTCAGCTTTTTAAAACAGAACAGGTCTAAATAAATTTATTTCAAGGTTATTTATAATCTATTACCGATTATACTTTGCACAACTTCTGGGTTTAATAAGGTAGAAACGTCTCCAAGCTTGTCTATTTCATTGCAGGCAATTTTACGTAAAATACGACGCATAATTTTACCTGACCGTGTTTTTGGTAATCCTTCTGAGAACTGAATTTTATCTAATTTTGCAATCGGGCCAATTCTATCTGTAATTAATTGATTGATTTCTTTTTTTAAATTATCGTGATTTCTACTTTCTCCAGTATCTTTTAAAGTTACATATCCATACAATGCACTGCCCTTTATGTCATGCGGAAAACCAACAATAGCAGATTCTGCTACAGCTGGATGCTCATTTATAGCATCCTCAATTGGTGCTGTTCCTAGATTGTGCCCAGAAACAATAATTACGTCATCTACTCTACCTGTAATTCTGTAGTAACCAACCTCATCCCTTAAAGCACCGTCACCTGTAAAATACATATTCTTATATGCAGAAAAATAGGTTTCTTTATAACGTTCATGATTTCCCCAAATAGTTCTTGCAATACTTGGCCAAGGAAACTTTACACAGAGTCTTCCCTCTACTTGGTTTCCTTTTAACTCTTTACCATTTTCATCAATTATTGCAGGCTGAATCCCAATAAAAGGTAAAGTTGCATACGTTGGCTTTGTTGGTGTAACATAAGGAATTGGTGTAATCATCATACCACCCGTTTCTGTTTGCCACCAAGTATCTATAATCGGACTTTTCTTTTTACCAACATTATCATTATACCAATGCCAAGCTTCTTCATTTATAGGTTCTCCAACAGAGCCCAATACTTTTAAAGAGGATAAATCGTATTTATCAACCAATTCTGTTCCGTGTTTCGCTAGCGCTCTAATTGCTGTTGGCGCTGTATAAAACTGATTTACTTTATGCTTTTCTACAATTTCCCAAAAACGACCAAAATCTGGGTAACTTGGTACACCTTCAAACATTAATGTAGTTGCTCCGTTTGCTAACGGACCATAAACAATATAAGAATGACCAGTAATCCAACCAATATCTGCAGTACACCAGTACACATCATCTTCTTTGTATTGAAATGCATTTTTAAACGTATATGCTGTGTACACCATATAACCAGCAGTTGTATGCACCATTCCTTTCGGCATTCCTGTAGAACCAGAAGTATATAAAATAAATAAGGGGTCTTCTGCATCCATAATTTCTGCTTCACATAATATCGAAGCTTTGTCTAATAATGGTTGTAACCATTGATCACGACCTTCTTTCATTTGAATGTCTAAATGAATTCTTTTCGCTACTAAAACAGTTTTCACACAAGGACAATTCTCCAAAGCTTCATCTACAATTCCTTTTAAATCAATGGTTTTTGCACCCCGATAAGAACCATCAGAAGTAATAACCATTTTACAATCAGAATCATTAATTCTTGTTGCCAGTGCAACTGCTGAAAAACCTGCAAAAACTACAGAATGGATAGCACCTATTCTTGCACAAGCAAGCGTTGCAATAGCCAATTCTGGAATCATTGGAACGTAAATACATACCCTATCTCCTTTTTGAACTCCGTTTTCCTTTAAAACATTGGCAAACTTATGTACTCTTTCTGATAATTGTTTATAGGTAATATGTTCTGCACCCTCACTTGGGTCATTTGGTTCAAATAAAATAGCAGTTTTATCTGCTCTTGTTGCCAAATGCCTATCAATACAGTTTTCTGTAATATTTAGTTTTGCCCCTTGAAACCATTTTATTGTTGGCTTAGAGAAGTCCCATTCTAAAACTTTATCCCATTTTTTACGCCAAACAAAATGTTCTTCTGCAATCTCTTCCCAGAAATTTTCCGGCTCGCGAATAGATTTTCTGTAAACTTGATAATATTCTTCTAAATGTTTGATATGATAATTACTCATTGTTTGGCTTAATTATTTATTTTTCGGATTCTAAAAAAGAAACTAAACTATAAAAAATAATCCTTATATTTTTATTTATTCTACTTATAACAGCTTTTAGCAGATAAAATACAAAAAATATTAAAATTCAATATCAATTATATTAGAAGAACAATATATTTGTGTTCTATGAATTTTTACATTCTTTTAGAAATTTTTATTGAGAATTGGCATATTGTTCTATTATTTTTTGCCGTAGCAGTATTATATTCATCTGTTGGTTTTGGTGGTGGTTCTAGTTATTTGGCTATTTTAGCTATCACAGGTATTGTATTTACACAAATTAGAGCTACCGCTTTATTATGTAATATTGTGGTAGTTTCTGGAAATGTATTTATGTTCCTTCAACAAAAGAAAGTTAATTTTAAAAAAATAATACCCCTTGTTTTATTAAGTGTTCCACTGGCCTTTTTAGGTGGAACTGTAAAGATAAATCAGCAATTCTTTTTTATATTATTAGGTTTCACTTTATTATTTGCAGCAATAACTATGTGGCTTTCAAAACAAATTGTTGCTTTCAATGAAAAAAACAAGAATCCAAAAATAATAAGGAATGCAGGTTTTGGAGGTATTATTGGTTTTATTTCTGGAATGGTTGGTATTGGTGGTGGCATTTTTTTAGCACCTTTATTACATCTTACCAATTGGGATACTCCCAAGAAAATAGCGGCAACTGCCAGTATTTTTATTTTAGTAAATTCTATCGCTGGTTTTATCGGTCAATATTCAATGCCAAATTTTGTAATTAACTGGAATTTAACGGGTATTTTGTTAGTAACTGTTTTTATAGGTGGCCAAATTGGAAGCAGAAAAAGCTACAATTTCTTTACGCCTATTCAATTAAAAAAAGCAACTGCCATTTTAATTGCCTTTGTGAGCTTGCGTATCTTATATAAATATATATTTTAAACGGACATTTTCTTCTACTTAAAACTTAAACAAATAAAATATTGCGTATTAAAAGCAATCCAAATACCTTTGAAACAAAAATAAAAAATGCTAGAAAATATATTTACTCTCTTCATGCTAATTATGTTGCAAGCCGTTTTAGGTTTTGATAACTTGTTATACATTTCATTAGAGTCAAAGAAAGCGCCAGAAACAGACAGAAAAAGAGTTCGAAAAGTAGGAATTTTGATAGCTATTGTCTTAAGGATTGTACTTTTATTTCTTTTGGTTTCTATAATTGGATATTTTCAAAAACCTTTTTCTTTTTTGACAGGTGGTTTTGAAGATGTTATAAAATTTGCTTTTAACGGCCATAGTATTATTGTTTTATTAGGTGGAGGATTTATAATTTATACAGCCATTAAAGAAATTTGGCACATGATTGGTACTCAAAATTTAGAGCAATCTGCAGCAGATCAGCGCAAAGGAACAAAATCTTCTAAAACCGTTATTTTTAGTATCGTATTAATGAATTTAGTATTTTCTTTTGACTCTATTTTAGCTGCTATCGGACTTACAAGTGCCATAGAAAGTGCTGCAACTGCATTTATTATTATGACTATTGCAATTGTTATCAGTGGTTTATTAATGTTATTTTTAGCAGATAGAATATCAGATTTCTTAGCAAAAAATAGGATGTATGAAGTTTTAGGGCTCTTTATTCTTTTTATAGTTGGTATTATGCTAATTACAGAAGGTGGGCATTTAGCACATTTAAAACTCTTTGGAAATGAAATTGTACCTATGAGTAAAACTACCTTCTACTTTGTAATTGCTATTTTAGTTATTGTAGACGTTGTACAAGGAAAATATCAAAAAAAGTTATTAGCTAAGAAGCGATAAATACAACCTCAAAAATAAAAAAAGAGCATTCATTCAGAATGCTCTTTTTTTTTTTAAAATTATATAATATTTAACATTATTAATGATTTACAGAACAAAATATAAACTATTTTTGATTTGGAAAGAAATAATGCGTTTTTCGCATTTTATATAGAACTTCTAAAAAGTAGTTTTAACACGTTTGTGTTAATTTTTCTAATAAGAAGGTTTTGGTTGATTTTAAGTTGGTACTGGAGAGTACCAACTTTTTTACTTATATAATTTCACTAAGACTATCTTGAACTCTTTGGATAACAATTTGAATAATTCTTTTATTTAATTCTGAGGTATTTAAACTGTAATAGGCGAACTCTTCTAATGAAAAAGCACCAATAATAAAACCTAAAGTAAGGTTCTTATAATTAATATATTTTACAAAAACTGCCTTTGTCTTACTTCTCTTTTTTTGATCTGTTAAGCTAGAAAAATCTATTTTTCTTTTTGCTTTATAGGTATTAAAAGATGCAATTAATAAATCGTGTTGCATTTTAATAACGGGTCTTAATGTTTGGTTTTGAAACAATTCTAATGCAGACATATTGTCTTTAATTAAATCTTCTAAAACGGGTCTTTCTTTATTCATTATTTAATAATTCATCTAATTCTAATTGAAAATCATACTGTAAATCTTCATGTAGTTTTTCAATTACTCGTTTAATCATTCTCACCTGTGTATCAAAAATACTTTGCAATCTTGTGCTTCTTTGAATAGAAGGTTTAAAATCCTTTAATTTCTTACAGAAATACAACAACAATTCTGCTTCTGTTTCTTTCTTCTTAGAGTACCGAATGTGTTTTTTTATAGATGTTAATATTTTACGGCTTCCCTTTCTAATGTAGAAAAAACTCTTTGTATTAATTTCCTCAAACTGAGCATCTACCTCCTCTTTTAGAGTTTGAATATAAGTTTCCTCGTCATGAGACTCAAACATTAAGTAGGTAAGTAATTCTTTATTTTCTTTTTTAAACCGGGCCAACTGCAAGCACAACTCTTTTAAATCTGCAGCAGATTTATGAGCTAACTCATCTTTAAGTTGTTTTATAGTTACTGCCTTCAAACCCTTTTTTTTATGCTAAAAAAAGCCTCATTATTTTTAAAAAAATGAGGCTTGTATTATTTAAGATTATTGTTCACTAGGAACCATAACCAATTCATTTACATCTGCAGTATAGTCTACACCCGGCACTTTGAAACCAAATAAGCTAAAAAACTCATCACTATAGCCTTTTAAATCTCCTATTTCTGGTAAATTTTCTGAAGTTGCGTTTTTCCAAAGTTCAGCTATTTCTTCTTGCACATCTTCGCGCATTTCTAAATCATCAATTCTAATTCTTCCCTTTTCATCTAAAGCTAAATCACCTCCAAATAAACGCTGACTGAACAAACGTTGTATTTGCTCAATACAACCTTCATGAATTCCTTTTGCCTTCATAATTTTATACAATAAAGAAATGTATAACGGAATTACAGGAATTGCAGAACTTGCTTGTGTTACCAATGCTTTGTTTACAGAGACATAGGCTTTTCCTTTAATGGACTTTAAATCTTCTGTAATTGTAAAAGCAGTTGCTTCTAAATGATCTTTTGCAGCACCAATAGTTCCATTTCTATAGACAGGCCTTGTAACGTCTGGGCCAATATAAGAATACGCAACTGTTGTAGCACCTTCTGAAAGGAGGTTTTCAGCTTGCAAGGCATCCATCCACATTTTCCAATCTTCACCTCCCATAACAGTAACTGTATTTTCAATATCTTCTCCTTCCGCAGGGTTGATAGAAATTTCTGATACATTTCCGGTATGAAAATCTACTGTCTTATTTGTAAAAACTTCTCCGATAGGTTTTAACACCGATTTGAATCTTTTCCCACTATTTGGATGCGTTCTTACAGGCGAAGCCAAACTATAAATCACTAAATCTATCTGACCTAAATCTTCTTTAATTAAGTCTACAACTTGTTGTTTTATTTCATTTGAGAATGCGTCACCATTCACACTTTTAGCATACAAACCTTGTTTATGAGCATGCTTTTCAAAAGCTGCAGTGTTGTAATACCCTGGTGAACCTGGTCTTCCTGCAGTTGGAGGCTTATCAAAATAAACACCAATTGTTGCTGCTTCTGAACCGAATGCACTTGTAATTCTAGAGGCCAAACCAAAGCCTGTAGAAGAACCTAAAACCAATACTTTTTTGGCTCCTTCAATTTTTTCTTGTGTTTTGATGTATTCTATTTGATTCATTACGTTTTGCTCACAACCTGTTGGGTGTGATGTTAAACAGATAAATCCTCTTGTTCTTGGTTCTATAATCATATTTGTTTGTTTTTTAATTTGATAAAAAAGAATTCACATTCTTTTCAATTCTATTCATTACGTTATCTGTAGTTGCTTTTACAAAAGCTTCTCCCGTAATTTGTTCGTATAACTCTATATATCTATTAGAAATTTCGCTAATTTTAGCATCAGACATTTCTGGTATTTGTTGTCCTTCTAGACCTTGAAATCCGTTTTCAATCAACCATTGTCTTACAAACTCTTTAGATAATTGTTTTTGAGGTTCCCCTTTATCTTGTCTTTCTTGATACCCTTCTTCATAAAAATAGCGAGAAGAATCTGGAGTATGAATTTCATCAATTAACACAATTTTTCCTTCTTTTGTTTTTCCGAATTCGTATTTCGTATCCACTAAAATTAGACCACGAGAAGCCGCTATTTCTGTTCCTCTTTGAAATAGTTTTCTTGTATAGTCCTCTAAAATTAAATAGTCTTTTTCAGAAACAATACTATTAGATAGAATCTCTTCGCGAGAAATATCTTCATCATGATCTCCATTATCTGCTTTAGTTGATGGAGTAATTAGAGGTTCAGGAAATTTATCATTTTCTTTCAAACCTGCTGCCAATGTAACGCCGCAAAGTAGTCTTTTCCCTAATTTATATTCTCTAGCCGCATGACCAGATAAATAACCACGAATAACCATTTCTACTTTAAAAGTTTCGCACAAATGACCAATTGCTACATTCTCATCAGGATTTGCTAACAACCAATTCGGAACAATATCTGCCGTATTATTCATCATTTTAGTTGCAATCTGATTTAAAATCTGCCCTTTAAAAGGAATTTGACGCGGTAAAACAACATCAAAAGCAGAAAGTCTATCGGTAGCAATCATTACTAAAAGAGTATCATTAATATTGTAAACCTCTCTTACCTTACCTTTATAAACAGATTTTTGATTGGGAAACTTAAAGTTAGTTTCGTTAATTGTATTCATTCTTGGTTAATTGTTTGTTGGTTGTTCTTTGTTAATTGCTGCAAAAATAGTCTAAAGACTATTAACCAACAACAAAAAATAAAACCCTATTCTGTTTCTATGCTTTTGTAAGCGCTAATGATACTTCTAACTAACTTATGGCGTACTACATCTTTGTCATCTAAAAAGACTTGTGCAATACCATTTATATCCTTCAATGCTAATAAAGATTCTTTTAAGCCAGATACTTGTTTTCTTGGTAAATCTATCTGACCAGGATCTCCGGTGATGATAAACTTTGCACTTTTACCCATTCTAGTTAAAAACATTTTCATCTGATTGTGCGTAGTATTCTGCGCTTCATCTAAAATTACAAAGGCATTGTCTAAGGTTCTACCCCTCATAAATGCCAAAGGTGCAATCTGTATTATACCTTTTTCTATGTAAGATTCTAGCTTTTCATGTGGTATCATATCTCTTAATGCATCATATAAAGGTTGCATATACGGATCTAACTTTTCTTTTAAATCTCCTGGAAGAAAACCTAAATTTTCTCCAGACTCTACCGCGGGTCTTGTTAAGATAATTTTTCGAACATCTTTTTGTTTTAAAGCTCTAACGGCTAATGCAACTGCTGTATAAGTTTTACCCGTTCCTGCGGGCCCAACAGCAAATAACATATCATTCTTATCCATTAGCACAACCATTTTACGCTGGTTTTCTGTTTGTGGTTTTATCAACCTTCCTGCAACACCATGAACTAAAACATCTTTAACCCTTTTAGAAGCAACTGCTTTCTCCTCTTTCCCATTCGAAGTTAAAATACGCTCCAAACTGTTTTCATCTAACTTATTGTATTTATTGTAATACTTTATCAAACGTTCTAGACGAATTTCAAATTCATCTAAAAGAACTGACTCTCCAAAAATCTTCAATTGGGTACCTCTAGCTACAATTTTAATTTTAGGGTAATATTTTTTTAAGGCTTCTATAGTACTATTATGAGCTCCAAAGAAGTCTTTGGGGTTTATTTCTTCTAACTCTATAATGCGTTCGTTCAAATGTTTATTTTTTTTTAGAGATTAATGTCCATTTTATTTAAATTAAAAATAGCGAATTAAAATTCAAAATTCATTAGATTTGCTTAAAATAATTAATAACTTTTACACAATTAATTAAACGTAAAGCACCCAATGGCATTTATAACGCTAACTACAGATTTCGGAACAAAAGACCACTTTGTAGGTGCTGTAAAAGGAGCCATATACACAGAACTTGCAGATGCTAAAATTGTAGATATTACGCATGAAATAGCGCCTTTTAATATTACAGAAACTGCATATATACTAAAAAACTCTTATAAAAGTTTTCCTAAAGGAACCATACATATTATTGGTGTAGACTCAGAACTAAGTAAAGATAACAAGCATATTGCCTTAGAGTTAGATGGGCATTTTTTCGTTTGTCCAGACAACGGTTTAATTTCTATGATTGCCTCTGAAATTAAACCTACAAAAATTGTAGAAATTAATATTCATGACAGGATAGAGAGTAGTTTTCCGGTGTTAGATGTTTTTGTTCAGGTAGCTTGTTTTATAGCCAGAGGTGGAAATTTAACAGTTATAGGGAAAGTAATTAAGGAATTTAAGAAATTAATAGAAATTCAGCCAAAAGTAAATCAGGCCCAAAACCAAATTATTGGAGGTGTGTTATATATTGATAATTACGGAAATGTAATTACAAATATTAGCCAAAAAATGTTTCAAGAAATTGGAAAAGGAAGAACTTTTAACGCAACCGCTAGACGGTATTCATTTTCTAAAATTTTCACAAAATACAATGAAGTTACTAATAACAGTTTGCATGAGAGCCATCAATATGACGGGCATAAATTAGCCATATTTAACGCCGCAGGATATTTAGAAATTGCTATTTACAGAAGTAATTTAGATACTGTTGGTGGTGCATCTTCTCTTTTAGGATTAAGCTATAGAGATCAAATCACCATCAATTTCACAAATGATAAGAAACCTGAATTTACACCAATCTCATAAGTATGTTTGTAAGAATTGTAAAGTTAAGTTTCCATCAAAAACACATTCCTAACTTTTTAGAAATTTTTGAAAAGAAAAAACAGCTTATTAGAGCATCTAAAGGATGTACTTTATTAGAGTTATATCAAGATAAAAATAATCCTGATATCTTTTTCACATACTCGTATTGGAACAAAGAAAGCGATTTAGAAAACTACAGAAAGTCTGCCCTTTTTAAAGATGTTTGGGCAAAAACAAAAGTATTTTTTAATGACAAACCGCTTGCATGGAGCGTTGATAAAAGAGTAAGTTTACAATAAGAAACAATCAAAATAATATAAAATGGCATTCAACTTTACACCATTTCCAGTTTTAGAAACGGAAAGATTAACATTAAGAGCATTAGAATTAAACGATGCAAAAGCCATTTTTGGTTTGAGAACAAACAAAGAGGTAAACACCTTTATAAATAGAACTATGCTAAACAATCTTTCTGAAACGAGAGCTCTTATAGATAGTATTTCTAATGCAATTGCTAATAATACCCGTATTTTTTGGGTATTAGAATCTAAAGATACTGCTGAATTGCTAGGAACCATTGGTTTAACAAATTTCGAGACTGAGGAGAATTATGCAGAAATTGGATATGACATGCATCCAGATTTTCAAGAGAATGGTTATATGAGTGAAGCTTTTAAAGCAATTTTAAATTTCTCTGCAAAGCAAATGGATTTAAAATTTTTAGAAGCCTTTACGCATCAAAATAATATTGCTTCGTTGGCGTTATTAGAGAAATATAACTTTGAATTGCAGCCAGACAAAAAAGATGCGAATGTTGAGGAGAATCAAATTTATAGATTTGCTGCTGACGTTTAGTTTTTAATTGACAAAAAGTAAAAAAATACCAATAAAAAATCACACATTGATCGCTATTTTAAAAAAAGAATTTAACTCGTTTTTTGCAAGTCCAATTGCGTATTTAGTCATTGGAGTTTTCTTGTTGATTAATGGATTGTTCTTGTTTATTTTTAAAGATGATTTTAACATCCTAAACGCTGGCTTTGCAGATTTAAATCCGTTTTTTTATCTTACACCTTGGATATTTATATTCTTAATTCCGGCAATAACTATGAAAAGTTTTGCTGATGAATTTAATAACGGAACCATAGAACTTTTAAAAACAAAACCAATTTCTAATTGGCAAATTGTGTTGGGTAAATTTTGGGCTGCACTTTTACTCGTTGTAATAGCCTTAATACCAACAATTACTTATTTGTACACGGTATATCAATTAGGAAACCCTATTGGAAATATCGATTTTGGAGCTACTATTGGCTCTTATATTGGTTTGTTATTTTTAGCCGCAACCTATACTGCAATTGGATTATTTACTTCAACACTTTCTAAAAACCAGATTATAGCGTTTATTTTAGGAGTTTTTAGTACGTTTTTTCTTTTCTACGGATTTGATGCAATTTCTAATTCGTTTGACAATAATTTAACCATTCAGCAAATAGGCATTAACGCACATTTTAAAAGTATTTCTCGCGGAATTATAGACACTAGAGATCTTGTCTATTTTACAAGTGTTACCATCTTCTTTTTATTTATTACTAAAACACGTTTAGAAAATGAATAAAAAAATTAAAAATAGCAGCATTTTAATACTTGTTTTAATCTTTTTAAACGTTGTAAATCAATCTTTCTACAAACGTTTCGATCTTACAAAAGACAAACGGTACACACTTTCAAAAACCACTACCAACATAATTTCTAAGATTGATAAAAATTTATTTATAACTGTATATTTAGATGGCGATTTCCCATCAGAATTTAAAAGACTACAACTAGAAACACGCCAATATTTAGAAGAATTAGTTGCTAAAAACCAAAAGATAAAAATTAATTTTCAAAATCCGGATACCCAAAGAGAAGCACTCATTAAAAAAGGGATGGTGCCAAGTAGATTAACCGTTGAAGAAGATGGTAAAATGTCTGAAGCTATTATTTTTCCATGGGCAGCAATAAATTATGGAAAAAAAACAGCAATTGTTTCTTTACTTCCGACTGCTATTGTAGCTTCTCAAGAAGCGCAATTGCAAAGCGCTATTGAAAATTTAGAATATAGCTTTTCAAATTCCATACATTCTGTAAACCAAAAAGGACAAAAAAAAATAGGCATACTTTCCGGAAATGGAGAACTAGAAGACATCTACCAATATAGTTTTTTAAGTGCACTTGGTAAAAAATACAGATTGGCAAAATTTACTTTAGATGCTGCAAAAACAAATGCCCCAGAAACTTTAAAAAATTTGCTCCAGTTAGACTTGGCAATTATTGCAAAACCTACAGAGAAATTTACAGAAAAAGAGAAATTTATCTTAGATCAGTTTATCGCTAATGGTGGTAAAACTTTGTGGATGTTAGACAATGTGCAAGCAGACCAAGATAGCTTAAATGCTGCGGGAAAAATGTTAGCATATCCTAGAGATTTAAATCTAACGGATTTATTATTTAGCTACGGAATTAGAATTAATACCACCCTAATTAAAGATTTATATTCGGCACAAATACCGGTGGCAACAGGCCAAGTTGGCAACCAACCCCAGTTTAAAAATTTAGAATGGTTTTACCATCCACTAGTTGGCGGAAACCCGAACCACCCAATTACTAAAAACAATGCCCCTGTTAGGTTACAATTTGCAAATCAAATAGATACTTTAAAAAATAATATTAAGAAAACACCTTTATTGGTAAGTTCTTTGTTAACTAAAAAAGTAGGAACACCAACATTTATAGCATTACAATCTATTGCAGAAGAAGTGGTTGAATCTGATTATAAAGGCGGAAATCAGTTGTTTGCAGTCTTGTTAGCAGGTAAATTTAATTCCGCTTATAAAAACCGGATACACCCTTTTAATACGCCACTTTTTAAAGAACAATCTGTAGAAAATAAAATGATTGTAATTGCTGATGGTGATGTTGGAAAAAATCAACTATTAAAGAACAAACCTTACGATTTAGCTTCTGATAAATGGACGAACCAACAATTTGGAAATAAAGATTTTTTACTAAATTCAGTAGCTTATTTATTAGATGATTCTGGCCTAGTTAACCTAAGAAACAAGTCTTTACAAATACGAATGCTAGACAAACAAAAGGCTTTTAAAGAACGTACTTTTTGGCAGTTTTTTAATGTAATCTTGCCCCTTTTATTATTGTTTGGATTTGGATTTGGATTTGCATTTTGGAGAAAGAAAAAATATTCTAAATAGCCCCTTAATTTTATAAATTTTTGTAGATGATTGTGCCGTTAATGGATGCAATACAGATATTAACGAATGAAATGCAACGAATTACAGTATTTTTAGTTTTTAGAAAAAAAAATGAATAAGAATTAAAAAAATAATCTTAAAACGCTGTCAATCTACTTACTTGTATTAAAAAGCAGGTCGTTATGAATAAATTCATAGCCTAATACTCTTTGAACTTTCTCTGAAGAAATTATTTTCCACTCGGTTACTTCTGGTGTTTCAAATTCTGGTTCTTTAAAACCAGCACTTAATTTTGCAATGCTGTAAAACTCTTTTCTTGTTGGATGATGATTGGCACAAGCATTAAAAATAGTATTCCAGCAATTCTGTGCAATTACTTCCTGTATAATCTCTATGCAATCTTCTCTGTGAATCATATTCACAAAACCTTTTGGTTGCGGAATTGCACGGCCGTCTTTAAACCAGTTTGCAGGACTTCTATTGCCACCAAATAATCCAGAAAAACGAATAATTGTTGTTTCAAAAAAAGTGTTCTCTTTAAATAAATTTTCGATAATAGTAAGTGGCGTATTTAAAACAGGATCTTCTTCTGTCATTACTTTATTCAATTTTCCATACACAGAAGTAGAACTAATAAATACCACTTTTTGAATAGTAGAATCTTGTATTTGTGCAATCAAACTTTCAAAACCATCAATATCTTTGGAAGTAATTGCAATAATTAAAATATCGGCGTCTAAAAAAGCATCAAACTCCTCAAAATCAGAAATATTTACTAAATAGGTATCAATGTCTAAAGCCTCTAAAACTGGAACTTTCTCTTCAGATGTTGTGGATCCTTTTACGGAAAAACCGTCCTCTATAAAGGAAGTTGCCAAAGGTTTCCCTAACCAACCACACCCCAAAATACTTATATTATTCAAAACTTTATGCTTTAATATTTAACAATTTTCTTCATCGCAACAGTTGTCTTCTTTTATCAATTTGCAAGAAACTACCGCCAACAAAGCTCCTAAAATAGGTGCAACAATATATAACCAAAGACCCTCTATATTACCAGAAACAATATTTGGTGCAATAGAACGCGCGGGATTCATAGAAGCATTTGTAATAGGGCCTGCAAACATTGCTTCTAACAACACCACAGCACCTACTGCAATACCTGCAATAATACCCATTTCTTTACTTCCGGTAGAAACGTTTATAATAACCACCATTAAGAAAAAGGTTAACAAGAGTTCTAAGACAAAAGCACGCCAGACGTCTACTGTAGGTATGGTTGCTCCTAAATATTCACTTGCAGGAAATAGAAACCACAACACTAAACTAGCTGCAAAAGCACCTAAAACCTGAGCAGTTATGTATTTAGGAACCTCTTTCCAAGCAAACTTTTTAGCATAGGCAAATGCAATGGTTACTGCCGGATTAAAATGTGCACCAGAGGTTTCGCCAAAGGCATAAATCATCGCCATTACTATCAAACCCCAAGTAATTGCAATACCAACATGTGTTACTTCACCTCCGGTAACTTCATTTACGGTCATGGCTCCTGTTCCACAGAAAATCATAGAAAAAGTTCCTATAAACTCAGATATGTATTTTTTCATTTTATAGAATAAGGAACAAAGATACATCCCTTTATTTTAAGAAATAGTTAACATTTATCGTTTTCTGAAATTGTAAGTTTGAATAAATTAAATTTAAAATAACAGATGAAAAAAATACTACTAAGTTTATTTGTACTTGCAGGAATGCTTTCTACAAATGCACAAATTGAAACACCGGCACCGAGTCCTGCTCAAAAAATAACACAAAAAGTTGGTTTAACAGAGGTAACCGTAGACTACTCTAGACCAAGCATGAGAGGAAGAACAATCTTTGGTGGTTTAGAGCAATATGGAAACATTTGGAGAACGGGTGCAAACGCAAGAACCAAGATTACATTTTCTTCTGATGTAACCATCGCCGGAAATACCTTGGCAAAAGGAACCTATGCTATTTTTACAAAACCAGGTGAAACTTCTTGGGATATTTACTTTTACACGGAGTCTAAAGGAAGCGGTGCACCAAAAACATTAGATATAGAAAAAGTTGCTGCACAGATAAAGGTAACGCCTAAAAAATTACCAATGAAGTTAGAAACGTTGACCATAACGTTTGACTATCTTACAAAAAATACTGCATTCTTTAATTTAAGTTGGGAAAATGTTTCTGTAGGTTTTACCTTTACAACACCAACAGATATGATGGTTACAAAAAGTATAGATACTGCAATGGCTGGCCCTTCTGCACAAGATATGTTTAGTGCTGCAGTTTATTATTTACAAAACGGACAAGACATAAACAAAGCAAAAGTATGGATAGACAAAGCTGTTGAAATGACTGCTGCACAGCCGCGTTTTTGGTACCTAAGACAACAATCTTTAATACACTCAAAAGCAGGAAGTACAAAAACGGCAATTGCTGCTGCAAAAATGTCTTTAGAATTGGCAACAAAAGCAGGGAATGACGCGTATATAAATATGAACACTGCCTCTTTAAAAGAGTGGGGTGCAATCTAAGCATTCTAGTACCCTTTAAAATATTTAAAATCTCAAGTAAATGCTTGAGATTTTTTAGTTTAAATTTCACTCTCTTTTTATTGAATAACACTAGTACTTAAAAAAGGTATCTAAGCTTGTATAATAACTTTAACACATTGAATCCAAGCATTAAATTTAATTATTAATACTTCTTTTATAAAAATAGAACAAAAAAAATTAAACTTATCTTAAGGAATATGTTTTTTCGAAACGGTGGTTAATAGTGGCCCAATAATAAGAAAAACAACTACAAGGTTTTTTTATTTTATGCCATAAAGGTTCAGGTGTTTTTTCATTATTGGTTTAAAAATAAAAGGAAAATAAGACAGCATTAACATCATTGGATAACCAAAAGGTAACAAAGGGCTATCTTTTTTTGATTCAAGAAGCTGAAAAGGCTTTGCGCCCATATGATGATGATCTGAATGTCTCGTTAACTCGAACAACAACACTCTTCCAATTAAATGATCTGAATTCCAAGAATGCTTAGGTTGTACTTTTTCATACCTTCCATTTTCTTGTTTTTTTCTTCTTAAACCGTAATGGGCAAAATAATTTTGAGCCTCTAAGACGGAAATACCATAAATACCAGTAATACCATAAATTAGCATCGTATTAAAATTAAAGAAAAAATAAATTGTAGTAAGAAATAGTAAAGGGATTAATGTATAGATAATCATTGGATTTATTAATTTATTCTTTCCAAGAGCTGTTAATCTTTTAGACTCCAATTTCCAAGTTTTAAAATAGCCTCCTATCTGAGATCTTAAAGCAAAATAATAAAAGTTATCCCCTTGTTTAGCAGATGAAAAATCTTCTGGGGTTCCAATATCTCTATGATGACCGCTATTATGATACGTTACAAAATGATTTTGAATTGAAGTAGTTAGCATAACATGTGCTAAAAACATTTTAAACGGATGGTTGGTTTTATGACCTAATTCATGACCAACATTGATGCCATTTACACCTAGAATTGTGCCCATCATAAGCACACATGCTGTTAAATCTAAGGCAGATATAGCAGCACTAGAAACTGTAATTAAAAAACTATAAATAACAAAAAGATGCAATGGAACTAATAAATACAAGGTTAGGTCAAAGAAAGAAGATTCCTTAGCTAATTCTTTTTCTGCCTTCTTCAGATTATAAGAGCTAAGAGGTAGTATTTGTTCTAAAATTGGAACTAAAACATATAAAAAAAACAAACCAAAAAAAGCGTAAATACCAGTCGATTTAAATGTAAATAGACCAAATAAAGGAATTAAATATGCACCAAAATATTTAAATTTTCTCATGTTTTTATATTAATTAATCGAACTAATAATACAAGTATAGTTCTATTTTATCGAAAAAAAAAGAAAAAACTAAATAAGTATAAATAGTACTTGTACAAAAATAATCTTTATTTTTATCCCCTAATTAGTTTTAATGGGAAGAAAATCAATTGATAGAAGTCGAAAAAACATCACTAATAAAGTAAATAAGTGGTTAGAAATATTGCTATTAAACCTACAAAATAAAGATATTGAGAAACTAACAATAGATGATTTTGCTATACTTGCAAAAAAAAGTAAATCTACTATTTACAGTTACTTTCAAAGTAAAGAAGAAGTTTTATTAGCAGCATGTAAAACAAAAGTAGATGCTTTATCTAATTCTGTTTTTAATATTATTGAACAAGATTTAGAAACCTTAGAATTATATGAGTTACTGGTAAAAACATTCGCTGAGGGTACTTCTAGTATCTCTATTTCTTTTTTGCAAAGTATTAAAAAAAGTTACCCAACCTCTTGGTCAGTTATAGAAGTATTTACCGATAATTATATAAATTTATTAAGAAAACAATATAAAAAAGGAATTGAAAAAGGAATTTTCAATGTTATTTCTATAGATTTATTGAGTCAGCTAGACAAAATTTTTGTGTTACAAGTGGTTACAAATCCAACTATTTTTAATGATAAAGAATATTCAGTAAGTGAATTAATTACCCAATACTTAAATTTAAGACTTACTGGCTTATTAAAGAAATAATAATTAAGGTATTTAATTCCATAGAACTACCAATAAACGTTCAAGAAATAGGATGTTTTAATTTCGTGAAAAAAGACTGCTAGATATAATTTAAGTTTAAATATAATTAAAGGATTCTCATAGATATAAATGTATCATTCCGTTATATACATAAGCATTAAGCTCATATAGGGTCTGCAGATTTTCTCAAGAGTTTTCGAATTTAAATTTTCGATATTTACAATCAAATTCATATACTAACAAGAACTTATTATAAAAATATACTTTTATAGAAATCTCTAGTGATTTCGCACAAATAATGAAAAAAAGAAAAGTGAAACTATAAAAAAAAATTACAAAATCGTTGATTAAAAACATAGTTACAGAAATGACAAAGTAATTAGACGTTACAGTGAACCTTTAAAATTAAAAATTTCAGCCAAACTTAGTATGGAAAGCACTCAAAAACTAAACATTACAATTGCATAAAAAAAGCACTCTAAAAAACTAAAAATTCCGATATTGTTTAGTTTCCTCAAAAACATGATCTAGAATTTTTTGATCTACTGCGTCAAAAACCAAGTTTTTACGTTTCATTACTGCTGTAACAACTTCAGAAACTTTATTCATTTGAAAGGTTTCATACCCTGCTGCACCTCCCCAGCTAAAAGAAGGAGTGAAATTTCTTGGAAATCCGCTTCCAAAAAGATTTGCACTCACACCAACTACCGTTCCTGTGTTAAACATGGTGTTAATGGCGCACTTAGAATGATCTCCCATCATTAAACCACAAAACTGCAATCCTGTTTTTGCAAAACGCTCGGTTTCATAGTTCCATAATTTTACTTCAGAATAGTTATTTTTTAAATTCGAATTATTAGTGCCCGCTCCTAAATTACACCACTCACCTATCACAGAGTTTCCTAAATAACCGTGATGGCCTTTGCTAGAATACCCAAAAATAACAGCATTACTTATCTCACCTCCTACTTTAGAAAAAGGCCCTATGGTAGTATCTTTATAAATTTTTGCACCCATTTTAACAACGGCATTTTCGCACATTGCAAAAGGACCTCTAATAGAAGAGTTTTCCATAATTAAAGCATCTTTGCCAATATAAATAGGCCCTTCTGATGCGTTTAAAGTAGAAAACAAAATTTGTGCACCTTCTTCAATAAAAATATTTCCTGGATTTATAACTTGTATTCCTGCTGGTATGGTTTCAGAAGTTCTTTCTGCTGTAATTAAATCAAAATCTTGCTGAATTGCTTTGCCATTGTGCGTAAAAATATCTGAAGTATTTTTTATTTGAATCAATTCTTCATCAAATTCTATTTGTGTATAAGTATCAAAATCTACCTCTTCTTGGCTTTGTGTTGTATGAAATGCCAATACGTCTTCACCTTTAAAAATAGCTTCATTTTTGGAAAGGTTTTTTACCTTTTCTACCAAAGATTCAGTAGGACAAAAAGAAGCATTTATAAGAATATTCTCCTCCATTTCTACCATCGGATATTTTTCTTCTAAATAATCTGCGGTAATTGTTGTGGTAGTTAAACCAAGACGTTTCTCCCATTTTTCTCTAATGGTTAAAATTCCGATTCTAATATCTGCAACCGGTTTTGTATATGTAAATGGCAATAGTGTATCTCTAACGTCACTATCAAATAAGATATAATTCATGCTTTTTTCTTCTTGTACTACAAATTTACTTTAAAATGCCCACAAAAAAAACCAATTGCTATAAATACAATTGGTTTTTAATATTAAAAATTGTGTGCTACTTAATTTTTTATAAATTTCTGACTTCCGATTTGGTCTGCTGTAAAAACTTTTAAAATATAAATACCTTTACTTAAAGCATTCACATCCATTTTGTTATTAATACGCGTCACTTTTTTAGAAAGCGCCAATCTACCTAAAGAATCATAAAATTCTACCGTAGCATTTTCAGCTCCAGAAGGCAATTGAATACTTACCTTATCTGATGCCGGGTTTGGAAACATTTCAAAGTTTAAACGTCTTGCTTCTGAGGTACTTAAAGCCCCCTCTGCAACTACCGTAATAGTACCAACCATATCCGCATGTGGCTCACATACATAACCACTCGTTCCTTCGGATGTAAAAGTATGTGAAAAAGTAGTTCCATTATTCTGAAGATTCCCACTATCAAAACTTTCATTTGCATCTGAATTACTAACCACGTTGTGGTTATTACTATTCCACACCCACTTTACAGTATCTCCAATTTCTATGGTTCTATTTGTGTTTTTATCGCCACTTGCATTTGGATTTGAACCATAACCCCAATCAATGATAACAGTATTAGTTGTCTGTGCAACTAAACCCATAGCAAACATTAAAAATAAAATAAAAGGTAATTTTTTAGTCATAATTTTGATTTTTTACAAAAGTAATTATTAATTTTTATATTTTAACAGAATACATGTTAAATGTTTTTCATTTAAGGTTAAACAATAATTTATTTATAAATTCATGAGAACAAATAAACGATATTCCGATGAACAAGATTCCTTGAAAAAAGGAATAAATACAGAACAAATAAAGAGCTAATTGTAATTAGATTTGTATTTTTGAATTAGTAAAAAATAATATTTTAATGGGCAGTAAAATGATTCCTATCATAAAAAAGCCCATTTTTAAAAGCAAAGATACTACAAATGATTAAAAAGTTTAAAAACATTGAAGATTCTCAATTAACAATTACAGAATTAATGCTGCCTTCACATTCTAATTTTAGTGGAAAAATA
>Ga0209197_1000039_pt1 | contig 88207 bp, 74 predicted proteins | sample COGITO_mtgs_1105_4_FD_184802 | JGI IMG/M metagenome (GOLD analysis project Ga0209197, IMG submission 184802) | Pelagic marine microbial communities from North Sea - COGITO_mtgs_110512 (SPAdes) (version 2) | ecosystem: Environmental > Aquatic > Marine > Epipelagic ... | reverse complement strand
TTGTGATTTTAAATTTTCATAATCTGCGTAATTAGATAATTTTGACGCAATTGGACCATTCCCGAAAAATATTCCTTTAAATAATTCCTCTCCATTACTTTGATTAATTGCTAAATCATCATCTACGGAGCTGTCGTATTGAGTACAGCTTACAAGTAAAACTAAAAATGCTAACAATGATGAAATTGATTTTAAATATTTTCTTATTGATTTCATAATAAAAAATTTATTTGCTCCATATAAGGTCTTGAGCGGTTAGTTTTCGACCGTTTTCGGTATCCAATGTTCACTTTTTAAGAGAGTTATATTCTTTTTTTGTTTAACTCCGTAAGTCGGATGGTCTTGAATTTACTCTGTTTACTCGGTTCTAATGGCTACCAACTAGTGTATATAAACCAATAGTGGTATTTATTTCCTTTATATTTAGTGTCGAGTGTCACAATACATCCCAAATTGGCGTGTATTGTGTCACTCTAGTTTTCTAAGTGTTCTATAATTCTATCAAAATAATATCTAAACTTCGGCTAAGCTGCTTACAAAGATTTAGACTCGGGATCTTCATCACTCAAACGTATGACATATTTTTTAAATCCCCAAAAATAGCCACAGCAATTTACATTCTAATAACCTGACAATTAGTTGCTTGTATTTTAAAACAAATAAATATTGAGCATAAAAAAAGCGTATTCAATCGAATACGCTTTTTTTTAATTTTAAATCCTTTAATTCAAAGGGAACCCACGGTCACGCATTAAAGCTTCAATCTTAGCATCTCGTCCTCTAAACATTTTATAGGCCTCGGCAGGGTCCATAGAGTTTCTGGGTTCAAATAAATATTTCACTAAACGCTGAGCAACCTCTTTATCATAAAATCCATCTGGTGCTTCTTGAAAAGCTTCAGCAGCATCGGCTGTCAGGACATCCGCCCATATATAACCATAATAGGCAGTCGCATAACCTTCCCCCGAAAATACATGTCCAAAATGCGGCGTGCGATGGCGCATTGGAAGTTCGGTTGGCATTTTTAGCACTGCCAAGGTTTGTTTTTCAAACGCATCAATATCAATGTTCTCAGGGTCTGCAAGGTGAAGCTTCATATCCATTAGGGCAGACGCTAAATATTCGGTGGTATCAAACCCTTGATTAAAAGTCGCTGCTTTTTTGATTTTTGCAACTAATTCTTGAGGAATGACCGCCCCTGTTTCGTGATGTACCAAAAATTGATTGATGACTTCATCGGTCGATAACCAGCGTTCTAACAATTGAGACTGAAATTCTGTATAATCTCTGACACCGCCATTTAAAGTTGGATATTTCACATTGGAGGAAAAGAAATGCAAGGCGTGTCCAAATTCATGAAAAAAGGTAGTTGCATCATCCCAAGAAACTAATAAGGCTTCGCCAGCTGCGGGTTTTACAAAGTTAGAATTGTTAGAGGCTAACACTGTTTTTTTACCATCAAAGGTCGTATGACTTCGATAGGTGGTTGCCCAGGCACCAGAGCGTTTTCCTTGACGTGCATACGGATCTAAATACCAAAGTCCAATGTGGACTCCTGAATCTTTATCAGTGACTTCCCAAACCTTTACATCTTCTTGAAATACGGGTACACTTCCGTCTGGCACTGGCGTAAACTCATAATTAAATAAGCGGCCCGCCACATAAAACATGGCATCTCTAAGTTTATCAAGTTGAAGGTATTGTTTCACTTCATCACTGTTAAGATCATATTTTGCAACTCTAACTTTTTCGGCATAAAATCGATAATCCCAAGGTTCAATGGTAATGGCATCTCCATTGGAATTGGCAACCGCTTGCATATCGGCCACTTCTTCATGAACACGGGCAATAGATGCTGGCCATACGGCTTCCATTAAAGCCAATGCATTTTCGGGCGTTTTTGCCATACGGTCTTGTAACCGCCATTCGGCATAATTTTTATACCCTAATATTTCGACGCGTTCCCGACGTAATTTTAGAATTTGAGCAATGAGATTATTGTTGTCATATTCATCGCCATTGTCGCCTCGTGAGTAATAATTAGTCCAAACCTGTTTTCTTAAAGCTCTGTTTGTAGAATACGTCAAAAAGGGATCCATAGAAGATCGCGTATTGGTAATCGCAAAAAGGTTTTCTTTTCCTTTTTCGGAAGCAATGGCCGCAGCCGATTTTATGAATCCATCTGAAAGTCCGTCCAACTGATCGGCTTTCAAAAAGGTCACATAGTTTTCTTCATCATGAAGCACGTTATCTGAAAATGTATTGTAAAGGGTTGATAATTCTTTATCAATGGCCGCATAGCGTTCTTTTTTTGCGGCATTTAACTCTGCACCACGCATTTCAAATCCTTTATATGTGAGTTCGACCACCCGTTGTTGGTCGGCTTCTAAGGGCGTTTCTAAAGAGGCGTCGTAAACCGATTTAATGCGATTGAAAAGCGCCTTGTTTTGACTGATGCTTGACGAAAATTCAGAAAGCTTTGGAGCCAGTATAGCTTGTATATCTCTAAATTCTGGCGAAGACATATTAGAACTCATGATGCCGTAATACGAAAAAACGCGGTCCAATTCTGCTCCCGATCGTTCCATCGCAGCGATGGTGTTTTCAAAAGTTGCAGCTTCACTTGAATTGGCAATCGCTTCGATCTCAGAAAGGTTGAGTTCCATGCCTTTTTCAACGGCGGCTTGAATGTCGCTAACATTCATTTGATCAAAAGCTGGAACGCCGCCATACGGGCCTTTCCATTCTTGTAATAATAAATTATGTTCTGGTTTCATAGTTTCTTTACAACTTGTCATAAGTGTGATGAGACTCAAAACAAGTACTTTGGAGTACGAGGTAAATAGTAGTGTTTTCATAAGATACGGTTTTATAGATTTGAATCGTTTGACAATTTACTTAAAATATAATTAGTGTTTATTCCAAAATTTCTACTTTCTGAATGAATACATTTTGAAGCGGCCAGTCCGAGCTGTCTGTTGGAACGGCTGCGATTTTATCGACCACATCCATCCCGTTTATAACGGTTCCAAAAACGGTATAATCGCCATCTAAATGATGGGCACCTCCTTGCTGTTGTACAATGAAAAACTCAAAAGGAGAAGCTAGTTTATAAGGGTTTTCTATGCTACTACTTGGCATACTCACCATTCCACGATTGTGTTTGAAGCCTTTGTCATGATCATTTGGAAGTAAGTATTTCCCAATTTTTTGACGTTTTCGCAAGGTAGGTCGATCATCGCTATTGCCACCTTGAATGACAAAATTTGGGATGACTCTGTAAAACTGTGTTTGGTCAAAATATTTTTTTTTAGTCAGGTAAATAAAATTAGAGCGGTGAAACTTTGTCGCTTCAAACAATCGAATGTCAATTAATCCAAAATCAGTGGTGATTCTTACGGTCGTTTCTGAATTTTTTTTGTCGTACTCTAAGAAAAATTCCATCACATTTTTATCATTCAAAATAAAATCAGATTCTTTTTTTTCTGGATTAACATCTTTTGTGATAGGAGTAGAGGTACTTTTTTTAGGATCTATTTTATTCACTTTAGTTTTCTTATCTTCACAACTAAATAGTGTACTACCTAAAAATAAAATAATTAATATTCGCATGGAGACCACTGGTTTACAGAACTGTAATATATGAGATTTAAAGCATTTGAAAAAGCGATTTCTGAAATAAATAAACAGAGTTTACCGGGCTTGGAGGCGCAGTTAAAAATGGCGCCTTGGTTTCGAAAAAAATTAATGGAGCAGTACAAGGAAGATCGTAAAACGGCCAAATTAGCGGCTGTACTTGCCTTATTTTACCCGAGTAACAAAGGAGATACGCTTTTAGTTTTAATATTACGAAAATCCTACAAAGGCGTCCACTCCGCCCAAATTGGCTTCCCTGGAGGGAAACCAGAACTCGAAGATGCTTCTTTGAAAGATACCGCTTTGCGTGAGACTTGGGAAGAGATTGGCGTTCCATCTAATAAAATCACTGTTTTAAGGGAATTAACCTCTATTTATATTCCACCAAGTAATTTTCAGGTGTCTCCTTTTTTAGGAATTTCAAAGGATCTGCTTCGTTTTACACTTCAGGCTTCAGAAGTTGATGCTGTTCTCGAAGTGTCCTTAACAGACTTTTTGAATGATTCCTTTGAAGTAACTTCAGAAGTCGAAATAGCTTCTGGATCTTCTACGGAGGTTCCTGCATTTAATTTAAACAACCATATTGTTTGGGGGGCTACCGCCATGATGCTCATGGAAATTAAAACGATGTTAAATAAAATTTTTAAAAAAATAGCGTAGGTTTGCAAAACCAATTTTAACAATCTTTATGGGGCTTTTAAAAAAAAATATTTTCGGTCAATATCTATTTCTCAAAAAATGGGTCATTCGTCTTGCAGGTGTATTAAGTCACCGACGCTATCGAGGGTTTAATGAGCTTCAAATAGAAGGGTCTGATATTTTACGAAATTTACCTCATAACAACGTTTTGTTTATTTCTAATCACCAAACGTATTTCGCAGATGTGATGGCGATGTTTCATGTATTTAATGCAGCCCTGAGTGGGCGCGATGACAATATTAAAAATGTAGGCTATTTGTGGGATCCAAAATTGAATGTTTATTTTGTTGCTGCTAAGGAGACGATGAAGTCTGGATTACTTCCAAAAATATTTGCGTATGCGGGTTCTATAAGTATTGAACGTACTTGGCGCGCTTCTGGTGAAAATGTCAATCGACAAGTTAAAATGAGTGATATTTCTAATATTAATAAAGCCTTAAATGATGGGTGGGTTATTACGTTCCCACAAGGAACCACAACGCCTTTTAAGCCCATTCGAAAAGGAACGGCTCATATTATTAAACACTACAAGCCTATTGTTGTCCCGATTGTAATTGATGGGTTTCGACGTTCATTTGACAAAAAGGGGATTCGTGTAAAGAAGAAAAATATTCTTCAAACTATGGAAATTAAAGCCCCTTTGGAGATAGATTATGAGAACACATCAATCGATCAAATCGTAGAAAAAATTGAGTATGCTATCGAGCAACATCCTTCATTCTTAAAGGTTATTTCTCAAAAAGACCTTTTAGAAACGGAGTCTCTTAATAAAAAAAGAAACTGGTAATTTTAGAATGCTTTTTCTAGCACTTTCAAATCTTTGTAGTTCGATTTCAATCGCTTTAGTAAAAGCCCATAAATCAGATAATAAAACCCTATCAAAACGGCTGCAATGACGGCCATTGCGAGCACACTTAATCCCACAACTATTAAATAAAATATATAAATATTATTGGCGCCCTCAGATTTGATATTCGTAAGCATCGTTTGAACTTCTGGGTTGTTTGTCAGTTCGATATAGACTCCCAAAACAATAGAAATACACATAAACCCAAGATTGAAAATCACGTATTGCTTAACTGTTTTACGTGTTTTTAAAATTTGTTCCATCAACATTTTTGTATTGTCTGTTGCTGAAATACTTTTGTAGTTTTTATAAAACAAATAGAAAAAAACAAATAAAACCAAGTATCCAAAAATAGTCAGAGGATAAAAAATGTGTTCAACATTATAGCTTTTCATTTTTTCTAAACTCTCTGATCCGTCAAAAAGAAATGAAATCAAGGTCCATACGACAAATTCTAAAAGACTAATAATAAAGATCCACTTCACGATCGAAGACGATTTCTTATTAATTAATTTATAAAGTTGTTCATTATTTAGGGTTGGATAGTTCGTAGAAGACTTATCCCAATCTTTTTTTAGTAGTTCTAATTCATCCATAATTAAGAATTTAACTGGGTTTTTAATTTCGTTTTAATACGGTTCATTCGTACACGCGCATTGACTTCGCTAATTCCTAGTGTTTCACTAATTTCTTTATAATTTTTGTTTTCTAAATACAAGAAAACAATTCCTTTATCGATATCGTTTAGTTTTCGTACGGCACCATATATAAGTTTCAGTTGTTCGTCCTTGGTATCATCATATTCTTCATAGGATAATTTATATTTCACCGATTCGATCCGTTGACTTTGTACGTGTCGTAAGGATTTTCGATATAAAGTAATAGCCGTATTTAATCCGACGCGATACATCCAAGTACTAAATTTTGAGTCGCCTCTAAATTTAGGAAACGCTTTCCATAACTGAATTGTAATTTCCTGAAACAGATCTTTATGAGCATCAGAATCATTTGTGTAGATCCTACAGATCTTATGTACAATGTTCTGGTGTTCCTGTAAAAGGGTTACAAAATTTTGTTCTGTTACTGATTTCAAATTGGTTATCTAGTTGAAATATTAGTATCTCAATTTACTAATTTGTTACACTTATTATTAAAAATTATAAATCTTTTTTAAGAAGTTCTCCCGCTTCAATCTTGAATGGTAATTGATTTTGTCGAGGTGGATATAAACAAGTCGTGAATTCAGAGAACGCACAAGGAGGATTGTATAGGTAGTTAAAATCTAAACGAATGCTGCCATTTGTATCGGGCAACTCAAGATACATATAACGTCCACCGCCATACGTAGTTTCTCCGGAGGTTAAATCGGCAACCATGAGGATGCCTTCACTTCCAACATCTAATGTGTAATTATTTTTTTTGTAGGTAAAATGAACTTGTCCAATAAAATTAGTGACCTCCTTGATCCCTAATTTTGAAGCGACGGTTTCTTGCTGAGCGGTTTCAAAGTATTTAAAGTTAGCATCGAAAATAAAATCTGAATTTACATCAGAACTTTTAAACCCCTTAAACGCTTTTATAGCGGAGTTTTTAGAATCCCAAACTCTTAGATACAGTGAGCCAGAACGGGTGATGACTTGCCATTTTAGGGCTTTGTAAGTTAGTTGTACAGAATTTCCATAGGCATCAATTGGCAGGGCTAAAGTTTCGATTTGATCGCCAGTTTCAGTGGACACTTTTATGTTTTTTGCAGCTTGAAATTTAAGACCTTTTTCTGATAAATGGATGCTACCAACAGAGGAAGGTAAGTATTCAATATTCAAAACGAATTGATTTGACGCTGCTTTTCCAAAGGAGTTAGAAATAGAATCTAATTTAAATAATCCTGTCAATTCTAAGTATTTGACACGATTTTTGGATCTCAGTTCTCGATTTTGGTTCAGCGTATTTAAATAGTCTGAATCTAATGATGCTTTTTTATTTGTTGTGTGATTACAATTGAAAAAGAGTCCTATAAGTAAACTGATTATAAAATACTTTTTCATAGCTCTTATTTTTTCGGGGTGGTATTCGCCCCTTTTGGCGGCATAGGTCCTCTTAAGTGAATAATTAAACCGTCTAAGAAGTTTCTCAAAAATTGATCACCACATTCCATGTATTTTTCGTGGTTTTCATTTCTGAAAATTGCATTAAGTTCACTTTTAGTGATTTTGAAGTCTTTCAAACCGCAAATTTTTACAATATCATCGTCTCTTAATTTATGAGCGACTCTAAGTTTTTTAAAAATATCGTTATTATTTAATCCCATAGCAACAAAGGTAGTATTTTTAAAACGTATTAATCAACTGGATTGATGTCAAATGATGAGCTTTAAAGTTAAAAAAAAACTTTAATTGATTTTAAATAATTTTCTGAATTGGTAGTATCAGTCTAAAGATTCAATTTCTGTGCTGCTTACTCGATAATTCCTGCACAACTGACTCTACTTCCTGCAGCACCAGAGGGTTGGGAGCTATAATCATCGGTTCCTTGATGGATAATGACGCCTTTTCCAAGAATATCTTTAGTGGGATCGCCACAACCAATACACCATTCATCAGTACTAAATTCAACGACCGTTTCTGTTTCTGAATTCACCATAAAATTACCAATATCCCCTTTGTGGTACCCGGTTTCAACGCCCCATTTTCCATGTGGTTGGTTGGTGGGATTCCAATGGCCACCAGCAGATTTCCCATCAACAGAGCTACAATCACTCGTTTGGTGAATATGAATTGCGTGTAAGCCATCTGATAATCCTGAAACTTTGGCATTCATTTTTACCATGCCATTCGTTTCGGTAAAAAGAACGACCCCACTGACATTACTGTCACTTTTTGGGTTTAAGCTAATAGAAAGTGTTTTTGATTTTTGAGCGTTTTCAATATTCTCTATTGTTTTGGATGTTTTTGAATCTGATTTTTTAGGTTCAGATTTACATGCTATGACGAATACACTAAGAGTAATTAAGGAAATTAATTTTTTCATAATCTAAAAATTTATTTTATCGAAAGTTAATTAAAAAATCAGAACCTTCGGATTTTATTGTTTAATATTTTTGAACCGTTTAGATTTTGTCTAACCACCTGTCGCGTAAATTTTAGAGTGACTATGGGTTTATTTTTTTGGTGAGTTGGCTGCTTGGTTTAAACCGAACCACTTGTTTAGAAGGGATGAAAATAGGGGCGTTGGTTCTCGGATTTCTTCCATTACGAGCGGTTCTTTCATAAACAGACCAACTTCCAAACCCTTGCAGACTCATTCGTTTACCATCCATTAAAGTCTCACTTATGCCGGTTACCAAGGCTTCTAGTGCTTTGTTCGCAGCGGATCGAGAAATACCTGCATTCAGTGCCATTTGGTCAATCAAGTCGTTTTTTGTCATGTGTACTAGTTATTAAATCATTTTAGCATTTTCATCAAATGTAAACCCATTTAAAAAAGAGACGGCATCCATTTGTCGTTTTCCAGGGAATTTAAAATTGATGAGTTCAATAAATCCACCCTTAACGGCGACCTTAATTGCTTTTTTAGAAATTATGAGGTGTCCAGCTTTAAATTCGTGTGGTTCAGAATGTTTCACAACCTCATACAGTTTAACATTTAAAAGGGCCTCGCCATTGGACAAAAGCCCCCATGCAGCAGGGTAGGGATGGAGTCCCCGAACCTGGTTATAAATCGCGTCCATTGTAGTATTCCAATCCACTTTACAATTTTCCTTATTTAACTTATAAGCCGTTTTGGTTTCTTTTAGAGGTTGCGTCGTGGTTTTTACGGTTCCATCTTCAATGGTTTTGATGGTTTTTAAGACCAATTCACTTCCTAAATGCATCAGTTTATCATGTAATTCTCCTGCATTTTCTGTAGGATGAATGTCAATTTTAGATTGTAAAATAACCGCACCTGTATCAATTTTTTCATCAATAAAAAAGGTGGTAGCACCCGTTTCATTTTCTCCGTTGATAATCGCCCAATTTATGGGAGCAGCCCCACGATAATCAGGGAGTAAAGAAGCGTGTAAATTAAAGGTTCCTAAAGCGGGCATTTGCCACACAACTTTTGGGAGCATTCTAAAGGCCACTACAATTTGAAGATTGGCTTTTAAATTTTTTAAATCATTCAAAAAAGAATCTTCTTTTAAGTTAGTTGGCTGTAAAATGGTCAACCCTTTAGACTTAGAAAACACTTTGATGGCCGATTCATGAAGTTTTTGACCTCTTCCTGCAGGCCGATCAGGAGCAGTGATAACCCCTACAATCGTGTATTTATGTTTCAAAAGCCCCTCTAATATAGTGACTGCAAATTCTGGAGTCCCCATAAATACAATACGGATGTCTTCTTTTTTCATAACGTTTTGAGTTGGTATGTATTTCTTTCTGTAATTTCAATTAGCCCTCTTTCCAAAAGATTTGCTAAAATAGCGGTTAATGTGTCACGACCAAATGAACTTAAGGTTTCAAGTTTTCGAGACGAGAGCGAATCTTTTTTTAGCAAAGTTAAGATTGTTTGTGTATCATTTTTAGAAAATGAATTGTTTTTTGAACGTTCCAAACAACTCGAACAAATCCCACATGCTTTTGAATCTGTTTCTTCAAAATATGAAAGTAGTTTTTGACTTTTACAAAGGCCATCATTTTTGACATAATCAAATACGGATTGAAGCTGTGCTTTTTTTAAATCGTGTTGTTGGGTTACAATTTTTGAAATTCTATGAATTGTTTTATCGTCTTCTCGCGGTTCTATAAACGTAATTTGAGCATCGGTTTTAGAAGATTCGAATGCCACAATTTCAGCGGTATTTAAAGCCGTTAATTCTGCAATGACTTGAGCTTCTGTTAGGTTTGTTTTTTTAGCAATGACCTGGGTGTAAATTTCTGTTGAATGCTCAAAGACCCCTTCATGCGTTCTTAAAATAACCTTAATAATTAGAGCTTGTTTTGGATGTTTTTCAAGGTAATTGAACAAGGCCGTATTTCCAATTTTAATCTGAATAAAGGCCGTGTTTTTAAATCGTTCTTCTAACGTAATAATACTGGTACGATCTAGAATTCGGAGCGCATTATAAGTCAATGCAGAAGGGAGTTTATAGGTGCTGCAAAATAATTTAAAGTTAAAACTATGAACTGCATTTACACCTTCTCCGTATGAAATCTGGAAATAATTACACAGTCGCTTATAAATAGTTTTTAAATAGTTTATATCTGGTAAAGCATTAATATATTGGTTTTTAGAATCCGTTTCATCCGAAGTATTCCGAAGAATCACAGCGTATGCATTTTCATTATTTCGTCCCGCTCGTCCAGCTTCTTGGTAATAGCTTTCTAAACTTTCAGGTAAATTATGATGAATCACGGTTTGTACATTTGCTTTATCAATTCCCATTCCAAAGGCATTGGTAGCCACCATGACTTGATTTTGATTCGTGGTCCAAAGATCAAATTGGGTGTCTTTTTCTTTCGGACTTAACCCGCCGTGATAGTAGCCGCTTGTAACTCCAATTTTATTTAAATAGTTTGAAATTTCAAGCGTTGCTTTTCGGTTTCGAACATATATAATAGAAGCTCCCGAATATTTTTTTAAAATTTGAACCGTTTTGAAGTATTTATCTTCACAATCCAAGGTCAAATAAGCCAAGTTAGGGCGTAAAAACGACGTCTTCAAAATCTGTGGGGCAATACAATCCAATTGAGTACAAATATCGTTGACTACTTTAGACGTTGCAGAGGCCGTCAATCCAATGACATTCACAGTAGGGTGTAAGGTTCTGAGGGATTTAATCTCTCTATAAGCGGGTCTAAAATCATGTCCCCATTGACTAATACAATGCGCTTCGTCGACCGCAATTAGATTAACATTCATTTGTTTGATGCGTTCTTGAACTAAATCTTGTTGCAGCCGTTCGGGAGACAAGTAGAGAAATTTATAATTCCCATAAATACAATTATCCAACATTCGATCAATATCATCGTAACTAAAACCACTCGTAAGGGCCATGGCTTTAATCCCTTTTGCTTTCAGTGTATTGACTTGATCTTGCATCAATGCAATGAGTGGCGATACCACAATACAAATACCGTCTTTGATAAGTGCCGGTATTTGAAAACAAACCGATTTTCCACCACCCGTTGGTAGAAGTGCAATACAGTCTTCATTCGCTAAAACCGCTTCTATGATCGCTTCTTGCTGGGGTTTAAATTCTGAAAACCCCCAATAGTGTTCCAATAATTCAATTGGATGCTTCATTCATGAGAATTTAAATGATTTTTAATAAATTCAATGCGTTCTTCAATGGTTCCAAAAGGAGTGTCAATAATGGTATATCCGTGTTCCGTATAAGATTTAACTAGAAAGTCATGAATGATAAGGGCTTGTTCAAATGTTTCGTAACGTTCATTGTCTTGCTCATAAATTGCTTTCCAGGGTTTTAAGATGAATACCTTGTCATACTGGTGTTGATTGCAAATCGTTTTAAAAGATTCTGGATAGCTGCTTTTTAAATAGTCTAAATACGCCACAACATCTGGGAGGCCACGATCAAAAAACACCAATTTATCAGAAAGTTTGTCTGCATCTAAAAACTGTTTTTGACGTCCCAATAAGAGTTGTTCACTAAATAATAAAGGATCTTCCAAAAACAATTGCTCAATGCCTTTTTCTTGTGCTTCGAGGGTGATTTGCCTAGAAATTTCTTCCATACAATAATAGCCTTTTGCCTTAAGGGCGTTAATTAAAGTTGTTTTGCCTGTACTAGGACCACCAATCAATGCTATTTTTTGAGTATTCAAGTTGTTTTGTTTAATTCTTGTAAAATTCGTGATTTAAAAGGGAAATAAAAAATCAGATATAATGTATATTTGCGGACTTAGAGTTAAACAATGGATAAATCATCTAACCCAGAAGCGTTTTATAATAATTTAAAGGAAAAGCTATATGACACTTCCGTATGGCCTTCTGAATATTTGTATAAGTTTATTGTTAAAACAGACCTTTCAAAAATCAAAACGATTGAGTCTATTTTTGATAATCTGGGAGCGGTAATCCATACAATTCCTTCTAAAAAAGGGAATTACACCAGCGTTTCAATTAACGTAGTAATGCGTACCCCTGAGGACGTAATAGTAAAATATAAAGAAGTTGGAAGCCAAGTTGAAGGCGTTATTTCCCTGTAAATTCACTGCTTTTAATCAACTTTTAAAATACTATTAGACTCACACTATTTTTTTGTATTTTGCAAGCACTTAATTTTTTAAAACAAAGATCGCCTACATGACAGCGTTAACAGATCAACTAGAATATAATACAGAACGAGAACACTTAATCATTCCTGAATATGGAAGACATTTACAGAAAATGATTAACCATGCTGTGGCTCAAGACTCTAAAGAAGAACGGAATCGCCTCGCAAAGGCTATTATTTCTGTTATGGGAAACATGCAACCTCACTTACGTGATGTGCCTGATTTTCAACACAAACTTTGGGATCAATTATTTATCATGTCTGATTTAAAATTAGATGCAGATTCCCCTTTTGAGAAGCCAACAGAGGAAATGTTAAGCATAAAGCCAGCGCCTTTAAAGTATCCTCAAAACTTTCCGAAATATCGTTTTTACGGAAATAACATCAAAACCATGATTGATGTAGCCAATACTTGGGAAGCTGGTGAAATGAAAGAAGCTTTGGAATATACCATTGCCAATCACATGAAAAAATCATTCCTAAATTGGAATAAAGATACAGTAGAAGATGTGGTTATTTTTGGACATCTTTTTGAATTATCGGATGGAAAAATTGACTTACGTAATAGCAAGGAAGCGTTAAGTGAAGTGTCTAGTTTACTTAAGGTACAACGCAAATTTACCTCTCAAAAGAAACCAGCCAAAAAGAACAACAACCATCAAAAAAATCGAAAACGTTACTAGGACGAAGAAAGAATAGAACGTAACGCTAACTACTCATTAAAATCACTCAACATTGAAAACTTTTAAAATTGAAGGCGGACACCAATTAAAAGGGGCCATTCAGCCACAAGGTGCCAAAAATGAAGCCCTTCAAATATTATGTGCCGTTATATTATCTCCCGATAAAATTACGATTCACAATATCCCCGATATTATTGATGTCAATAAGCTTATTGTTTTATTAGGAAAACTGGGCGTTAAAGTTGAAAAGTTAGCAAAAGGCAGTTATTCTTTTCAGGCCGATGCGATTAATTTAGAGTATTTAGAAACGGAAGCTTTTAAAGTCGATGGTCGTGGTTTACGTGGATCCATCATGATTGTAGGGCCGCTTTTAGCGCGCTTCGGAAAAGGATATATTCCAAAACCAGGCGGTGATAAAATTGGACGTAGACGTTTAGATACGCATTTTGAAGGGTTTATTAAACTAGGAGCCAACTTTAGATACAACCGAGAAGATCATTTCTATGGGGTCGAGGCAAAAGAACTTAAGGGGACTTATATGTTGCTCGACGAAGCCTCTGTTACAGGGACTGCCAATATTGTGATGGCTGCTGTTTTAGCCACAGGAACCACCACTATATACAATGCTGCTTGTGAACCGTATCTACAGCAACTTTGTAAAATGCTCAATAGAATGGGCGCCAAAATTTCGGGGATTGGCTCAAATATGCTCACCATTGAAGGGGTTAAAATCTTGGGAGGTACCGAACATACGATGTTGCCCGATATGATTGAAATTGGAAGTTGGATCGGATTAGCGGCAATGACCAAAAGTGAATTAACGATTAAAAATGTCAGTTGGGATGATTTAGGTGTGATTCCAAATGTGTTTGGAAAATTAGGAATTACTATTGAAAGAAAAGGCGAGGATATTTTTATTCCTGCCCATACAGACGGCTATGAAATTCAAAACTATATTGATGGTTCAATTTTAACCATTTCTGATGCCCCTTGGCCTGGATTTACCCCCGATTTATTAAGTATTATTTTGGTGGTTGCAACACAAGCAAGAGGCAGTGTTCTTATCCATCAAAAAATGTTTGAAAGCCGTTTATTCTTTGTCGATAAGTTGATTGATATGGGCGCAAAAATTATCCTTTGTGACCCACACCGTGCGTCTGTGATTGGACATGATTTTAAATCAAGCCTAAAAGCAACGACTATGACCTCTCCAGATATTAGAGCGGGCGTCTCTTTATTAATCGCGGCACTTTCTGCCAAAGGAACCTCAACAATCCACAATATTGAACAAATTGATCGTGGTTACGAAAATATTGATGATCGCTTGCGTGCTATTGGTGCCAAGATTGAACGCATTGACTCATGAACATAGAAAAAGCACTTCATGAACGTAGCCAGCAGGCCTGTGAGCTTTGTAAAGCCACTGAAAACCTAAACGTTTATACGCTTCAACCCTCCAAGAAAATAGACCTTACGGATAGTATTTATGCATGTAAAACGTGTACCTCACAAATCGAAGATTCAGATTTAATTAATCCCAACCACTGGCGGTGTCTTAATGACAGTATGTGGAGTGAATTTATTCCTGTACAAATTATCGCATGGCGCATGTTAAATCGCGTCATTTCAGCCGGTTGGTCTCAAGATTTGATAGACATGATGTATTTGGACGATGAAACATTAGAGCTGGCAAAGGCGCTTGGCGATGGTGTGGAAGAAGGGACCAAACTTATTCACAGAGATGTGAATGGCGTTATTTTAGAAACAGGCGATAGTGTGGTTCTAATTAAAGATTTGAAAGTCAAAGGGACGAGTATGGTTGCCAAACAAGGGACCGCAGTGAGACGCATCTCATTAGATCATGAAAATGAGACTTATATTGAAGGGAAAGTTGATGGGAAGCACATTGTGATTATCACTCAATATGTCAAAAAACTATAGCTACTTCGCTAAGGCTTCTTTATACGTTGTGAGGCAACGTTCTCTAGCAAATTTATGATCCACCATTGGCGTAGGATACGTTAACTCCTGATACTCTGGCACCCATTTTTTAATGTATGTATGCGCTTTGTCGAAATTAGTGACTTGTGTCGTCGGATTGAAAATTCTAAAATACGGCGCAGCATCAACCCCACATCCAGCCACCCATTGCCAATTACTTACATTGCTTGAAAGTTCAAAGTCATGGAGCTTTTCTGCAAAATAAGCTTCACCCAAACGCCAATCGATCAAAAGGTGCTTACACAAAAAACTACCCACCAACATACGAACGCGGTTGTGCATAAATCCAGTTTGATTTAACTCTCGCATGCCAGCATCTACTAGTGGATAGCCGGTAGTACCATCACACCATTTTTTAAATTCTTCGGGATCATTACGCCATTTAATGGCATCATATTGTGGTTTAAAACTCCGTGTAACGGTATGCGGAAAATGCCATAAAATCTGCATAAAAAACTCACGCCAGATTAATTCTTTTAAAAAGGTGATATTTTCATGTCGAATCGCTTTAGCGACGATTTCCCGAACACTCACGGTTCCAAATCGTAAGTGAGGCCCTAATTTTGAAGTCCCATCAACTGCAGGGAAATTTCGTGTGGCTTCATAATTCTCTATAATCTCTTTTTCAACCTTGTAGGGCGCAACTTTAACGGGATTGGGTTCAAATCCTATAGCATTCAAATCGACCCAATTCAATGACTTTGATTTATGTGTATGGTCCAATAAGTTCTCCGAATCAAACGCCCTACAGTCTTCTGAATTAAAGGCTGCTAACCATTTTTTAGAGAAGGGTGTATAGACTTTATATGGCAGTCCATCGTCTTTTGTAATTTGATTTTTCTCAAATATAACCTGATCTTTGTAGGATTTAAAAGCGATCGATTTTGATTCTAATAATTTTGAAATAGCGGCGTCTCTTTCAAGTGCATAGGGCTCATAATCATGATTGTAATACACGGCACTCACATCAAACTCATTTGTAATTTTATCTAATATAACTTCTGGTGATCCATGGTAAACAGCCACACCACTTCCGTGTGTTTGTAAACTTGCATTGATTTCAGTTAGCTGGTGGTGAATAAATTCAACTCTTGCGTCATTTTTAGGTAAGGATTCCAAAATAGCAGGATCAAAAATGAAAATAGGAAGTACCGCTTCCTTGGCCTGTAAAGCTTCAAATAATCCGTGGTTATCGTGCAGTCTTAAATCTCTTCTAAACCAAAATAGGGAAACTTTTTTTTTCATTAGTACACTCCAAATAATTCGATTAATTTCTTTTGTCTGTGGGCAAAAATCTCTTCTAATTTAGGCTTCACAATAAACGGGTGTACCAATTGCCCAAGCCAACCAAGTGGCACTTTATAGTCAATGATATCTTCCATTTCTACACCGCCATCAATTGCTTTAATAAAATGCTTGTGATGCCAAAGCGCGTAGGGTCCATACCGTTGTTCATCTACAAAATAGTGTTGGTCTTTAACTTGGGTAATTTCAGTGACCCATTTGGTTTTGATTCCTAAAATTGGTGTTACAATATATTGGATGATTTGTCCTGCATACATGGGACGATCGGCCCCCGATATGATATCAAAACTCATATACTCTGGCGTAATGGTTTTTAGATTTTTTGGATTTGATAAAAATTCCCAAGCTGATTCCACACTAATAGGGAAATTTTGCTTTTTATGTAATCGGTATAATTTCATTTTAATTGTATAATGCGATGTATAAATTTAAAGAAGTCGCTATTAATAACCAGATGCAATAGGGGATGACATAAAAAGTTTTGTTTTTAAGCGAATGTTTAAACGCCACAAGAAAATAGAACATCAGTAAGGTTAAAAAAAGAATATTAAGCAAGCCTAAGGTGATGAGTTGTTGGTTGAAAAACAGGTAGTTCCAGAACACGTTTAATACAAATTGAAAACTAAATAATAGAATTACTTTTTGAGATCGGTCTGTTTGAATGAGATACGCCATATACACAGAGAACAGCAGCATAATACTACTCCAGGCCACACCAAAAACCCATCCATGAGGCGTCCAAGGCGCTTTATTAAGAAGAATGTACCAATCTGATTGTGGACCACCGTTCATGAGCCAAGTTCCAATACCAAGTGCACTAAAATTAATGATTATAAAAAGGATTAATCCTTTGTAAAATTTCATTTAATCTCTAAGATTTTCGATTTCATTTAAAATCGACTGTGCTTCTGCATATTTAGCGTCACTCGCAGAGCGATCTGTAGATGAAAGTTGATGCCATTCTGACATTAATTTTTTGTAACGTTCCTGAAGTTTTTCAATCGGTGATTTTTTCTTAAAAATTCCAAACATGATTTATTTAAATTGGCGGGTTATTTTACTACTTAATGGTTTTGTGATTGAATAAAAGTAATCTACAAACTGTCCGTTTCCATCGATCAAATACTTTTGAAAATTCCATTTAACGGAAGTGCTTTTAACACCATTCATATCTTTTTTAGTTAACCATTGATAGAGTGGGTGTTGCGAATCTCCATTAACATCAATTTTCTCAGTCATTAAAAATGTAACACCGTAGTTTTTTTGACAAAAGGATTGAATCTCATCAGAATTCCCAGGTTCTTGGCCACCAAATTGATTGCAAGGAACTCCTATTACCATCAACTTATCTTGATACGTATCGTATAGTTTTTGAAGGTCTTCATATTGTCCAGTAAAGCCACATTCAGATGCAACATTCACAAACAGAAGGTGTTTTCCTTTGTACTCGTTTAGATTGATGGGACTGCCATCAATACTATTTATTTCAATGTTATATAAAGACATACTTTGGTTAATTTTTGATTGCGATTTAGATTGAATTGAAAATGTTATTACAGCTATGATAACCACTACTATTAATAATCTCATTTTATAATTTTAGAGACACAATCCCGCAATCTAAGTTAAATATTTGTCCTGAAATTGATTTAGACACATCCGAAATTAGGTATTCAGCCATTGCAGCGACTTCTGAAGGTGCTAAATATTTTTTGAGAGGATGACGCTGAATTGTACTTTCAATCATACGTTCATTTCTAAGAAATTTAGCTGCTAATTCCGTGTCTGTAATCGTTGGCGCAATTGCATTCACTCGAATGGTAGGTGCTAAGTCAGCAGCCACTGATTTTGTGAGTCCTTCAACTGCGGATTTTGCCGTGGCGACACTTGCATGAAAAGGCATTCCTAATTTTGTGGCAACCGTACTAAACAACACAATTGAAGCCGATTCACTCTGTGACAGAGCTTTTGTATAGGCTTGAATTGATTTAACGGCACCAATCACATTGATTTCAAAATCCGTTCTAAAATCATCTAATTTTAGCCTATTAAAAGGTTTTAAGTTGATGCTTCCTGGACAGTAGATTAAGCTATCCGCTGCTTCAATTTCTGGTAATTCATCCGTTAATATATCACAGGTATGGTGCGATAAATTAGCATGTTGGAAATCGGGTGCAGTTCGACTAATATTGATAACCTCATGCGCTTTAAGAAGACTTTCAGTAATTGCTTTTCCAATCCCTTTACTGCCTCCAATAATAATAATTTTTTTCATGCTCTTAGTGGACGTCCTTTTAAACGTTTTTCGATTTTTTGTTTTATCGCAGTTAAGCGTTTCATTTGATCCATTAATTTAGGATCTTGACTGGTTTTATAAATCTCGTTGATTCCCAATATTAATCCTTTTACTTCTCTTGATGCTTCGATTCGCTCACTCGTCGTTTTAAATGTGAGTGGTTTGAGTTCAAAAGCTTCAGCTTGTTTAATAACATCCATAGTTATAGTTTTAAATAATTTTGTAATTCAGCAATTTTTGCTGAGGTATTAAATGCACCACCATAAAAAGCGGTAACAGTTGCAGAGGTATCGTCTTTAATTCCTCTAGAGGAAACACATAAATGCTTCGCGTCAATAATGACAGCTACATCTTCGGTTCCTAATATGCCTTTTAATTCTTCTGCAATTTGATTGGTCAATCGTTCTTGAACTTGTGGCCTTTTGGCGTAATACTGTACAATTCGGTTCAATTTTGATAAACCAATTACTTTTCCTGATGAAATGTAGGCAACATGCGCTTTCCCAATAATGGGAACAAAGTGATGTTCACAGTTCGAATAAAAAGTAATGTCTTTTTCAACCAACATCTGGTTGTATCGATATTTATTTTCAAATAACGCAACTTTTGGTTTATTTTTAGAGTTTAATCCAGAAAATATTTCATCAATATACATTTTTGCAACACGTTCAGGAGTTCCCTTAAGAGAATCGTCTGTAAGGTCTAATCCTAAAACATCCATTATTTCTTCAAATAAAACAGCAATTTTCTTTTTCTTTTCTTGGTCGGATACTTTAAAAGCGTCTTTCTTCATTGGCGTTTCTAAGCCCGTAAAAAGGTGGTCATCACCAATTTCATGGTTCGAAAATCCATTTAACAGATCCTTTTCATCTTCAGTAACTTGATTATTCATAATTTATTTTAACGCTTTGATATTTTGTTATGAGTTATTTGTCGTTGTCTCGTGCATTTAAATCTTCCAGATTCAAATGATCTTAATTTTTGGTGTTTTGTTTTTCTACCTTGAACCCGTGCTCGCCACAATCGGAAACTTTTGGGTTTCATGTAGGTACGCATAATTTTGATTACTTCTTGTTCACTCAATTTGAATTGATGTTCAATCGCTTCAAAAGTCGTGCGATCTTCCCAAGCCATTTCTATAATTCGATCCAATTCTACAGTATTAAAATTCATGATACAGGAAGTTTATATTGTTCGTCAAACTGTATTTTTTCTTCCAATAAAGATCTTAAAAAATTCTTATTTTCATAGAAATTTCTCGACTTTTTGAAGTGGATGAACTTTCCTTGAGCATGAATACTCATCCCATCTGTTTTGTATACTACCAAATGATAAAATGGGATGGCCCATGTGAAATTCTGTTGTCCTTTAGTGATATGAATTAAAATGCCTTTTTTTCGCATTTCAATATTAGCATAATTTAGATCGGAAACCGTATTTAAAATTGGATTTAAGTTTACACTTACTTTGTCGACAATCATCCGTTTTGAGCCAACGCCACGGCGTTTTATAGCTTCAAAGAAAGTGTAAGGTTTGCCAACAAAATTTTCAAATATTTGTCGATGTTCCTTGTTGTAGTATGTTGTATCTAGAACCAATAGTAATGTTTAAGTAATCAAACATACATAATGTTGAGTCATTTACATTAACAATTAAACAAATATTAACATTTTTTATCAAAAAGACTAAAAATTCTCTGGAGTTTCCATTATATTGGAAGCTCTCAATTTCATCGAAATGAGTTCCTCAGTAGAAAATTTATTCAATACAGAATACATCATCTTCATACGAAAATTACTGGCCAATTGAGATCGCTTATCATCCAGAAAATTCCAGTATAAGCTATTAAATGGACAGGCATTTTCTCCCAAGCGCTCTTTGACATTATACTGACAGTCACCACAATAATTACTCATTTTATTGATATAGCTCCCAGATGAAACATAAGGTTTAGTCGCAATCAGTCCACCATCGGCAAACTGACTCATCCCCCGAGTATTGGGGAGTTGAACCCATTCTAAGGCATCGATATAAATACCTAAATACCAAGCATCCACGTCATCGGGGTTTGTTTGGGTCAATAGCAAATAATTCCCCGTAATCATCAAACGTTGAATGTGATGTGCATAGGCATTGTCTAATGAGTTATTAATGGTTTTGTTTAAGCAATTCATTTTGGTCTCTCCAGTCCAAAAGAATTCAGGAATTGGCTGATGATTATCGAGCGTATTTAAAGTTTTATACTCCGGCATTTGTGCCCAATACATCCCACGCATATATTCTCGCCATCCAATCACTTGTCGGATAAATCCTTCAACTTGTGAAATAGAAATTTCATCACTATGAGATCGATAATGGGATAAAACAGACGTTATAATTTCTTTTGGGCTAATAATTTTAAGGTTCATTGCAAACGATAACCGAGAGTGAAACAGATACACTTCATCGGTATGTAATGCATCTTGGTAATCCCCAAAATGAACTAATAAATGCTGATTAAAATACTCGAGTTGTTGCAACGATTGCGCCCTATTTACTGGATACGAAAACGTGGTTTCTTTGAAACGCCCAATGGTTTCAACTCCAGACGATTGAATGGCGTTTAAAATCGATTCTACGTTGGTGTTAAACTGAATAAAGGGTGGAATTCCTGGAGATCCTTTCCATTTATTTCGATTGCTTTTATCATAGTTCCATTCACCACCTTCAGGCTGTTCGCCTTCCATTAAAATGTGATGTTTTTTACGCATATATCGATAAAAGCGTTCCATTAACAACTGCTTTTTTCCTTCAAAGAATATCGAAAGTTCATCGCGAGTGGTATAGAAATGTTCCGTATCAAATTCTTGAGTTGGAATGGATACCAACTTGCAAATAGTTTTAAGTTGCTCGTCCAACCGGTATTCATCGGGCGATTGGTATTCAAATTTCTCAACACTCTGAGAAGCGATCAGAGCCGTTATGTTTTCTCTTAAGTCCTGATGATTTGAAGCCTCGTCTAAGGTAACATAAATCACGGTATGCCCTTGCGATTTTAGTTCTTCTGAAAACGCTCGCATGGCCGCGAAAAATCCAACCACTTTTTGAATGTGGTGTTTGACATAATCGGTTTCTTGCCGCATTTCAAACATACAATACACGGTAGATTCTGTAACAGATGTATACCATGAATGTTGTGCGTTGAGTTGATCTCCTAGTATAAGACGTAGTGTTTTCATTTAAAATAATTTTGTTTGAAGCCATTTTTTGCGATACGCTCCATTGGAGTCATAGCGCTCGGCTTGAAGTTTGACATTAAACGTTCGATTTCGAGGGTCATTTCCGACCCCTGAGACGTACATCCAATTGCCATAATTACTATGTACATCATAATCGATTAAAAGTGCTTCAAAGTAGGCCGCACCAATGCGCCAATCCAATTGAAGTGTTTTGGAAAAATAGGAAGCGACATTTTGCCGACCTCGATTACTCATCCAACCTGTTTTTTGTAATTCAAGCATATTTGCATTTACAAAGTCATTTGAAGTGGTGCCGTTGATCCATTGGTCTACAAGCGAAGCGTCCTGATTCCAATCATATGTTTTTTCTAGAATCCCTCCGATTTTAAAAATATGAGAGCCATGTTTTAACGAAATAAATTTGAAATAATCGCGCCAAATTAATTCAAAAATCATCCAATACGTTGAGTCATTTGATCCGTAAGTAGCTTCAAATTTTTTAACATTCCAGTAGATAGTTCGAGGGGAAAGACTCCCATTTGCCAGCCAAGCAGAAAATTTCGAACTATAATTGATACCTATCAATCCATTCCTAGTTTTTTTATAAATACCTAAGGCTTTACTTTCAAAAACATAGGATTCAATTCGCTGGTTTGCTTGTGTTTCTCCACCTTTAAATGGAAACGCCGATTCCGGAACTTGATGAGGCGTTTGATAGCCTAAAAAATCAAGAGTCGGGACGTTAGGTGTGTTTTCTAAAAGATTTTCTTTGGGCATTTGTTTAGGAACCACTAAAGGACGAATTTTAACCGATTTCTCAATGGCTTTTCTAAAATGAGTAAATACTCGAGGCGTATCCTTTGCTTCAAAATGAAGATCTTCTGGGTGGTATAAAAATTGATTGTAATAAGATTTAAAATCAACCGTTTTTGAAATTGTATTGAGGCTCGATTGATAAGTTTTCACTTCCTCAGTTGTCCATTCATTTTGACGATATACGCTTGTAATTTCATACTCTGAAATTAGTTTATTTAGACTGTTTTCTGGAGTTTCGTGTAAAACAATTAACGAAATATTGAGGTGTTGTAATTGTTGTTTAAGATCTTCTAATGTTTCAAGAAGAAATTGAACGCGAAATACGGCTGTTTTTTTAAACCCATATTTAGTGGGTATGAAAAATTTTGGATTTAAAAAATAAACACCGATGACTTTTTCAGACGATTCTACGGCTGCATTAAGGACGTAGTTATCGACTGTTCTTAAATCATTTCCAAACCAAACTAAGCTTGTTTTTTTCGAAGACTGCTGCATTTTTTACTACAATATTTGACGGATTCCCAATTTTTCTCCCATTTCTTTCGCCATGTAAAGGGTCGATTGCATTGAATGCAAATTTTGCTAGGGAGAAACTGTTTTTTCAATGTGAATGAATCTTTATTTTTTTGGACGTTGGTATTCGATTCGTTGTTTAAGCGATGGCAGAGCATAGCCGTCTAAGCCGTTAATGGCCACAATATTTGCTTTGGCTAAATTGACAAATCCATCTGCTTCTACAATATCATCTTTGATATATAAATCTTTTATCTCGGCAATAAGTTGGACCGTATTGTTGGCTTTGATGATGTATTCCTCACAAAAGGTGAGTGCCATTTGAATGGGCGCGCCTTTTACAAATGGTGCATGCCAATCGTTTTTATATTCTTCTTCAAGTTTTGTAATGTCAAATTCTGAGATACCTTTATCATATTTAGCAGAGGTATGGTGTGCCTGCTCAATAATATCTAAATGGATGTGATTCACTGTGAATTGGCCTGTTTCTTTGATGTTTTCGTACGTATTTCTGGGCACATCACTTACGGGTCTAAATACGATTCCAAGAAGGGGAGGGTTGGATCCTAAGTGCGTTACGGAACTAAAAACCGCTACGTTTGGAACGCCGTCATTTGATTTGGTTCCGATGAGATTTGCCGACTTAAATCCCGAACAACTATTCATCATGTTTATTCTGTAAACATGGTCTAAATCATCAAAATCTTGGCGTTTTAAGTGTAACATTTAGTAATTGTTGAATTGGTTAATTTTTACAGATGATGCTTTTAAATCAAACATCAAATTATAGAGTCCAAAAAAGGTTCGATTGATATATATAAAATGTTTTGACCCACGATTTCCATTAAACTTCCTGAGCTCTGTGCTTTTGCTGTAACGATCGGCTAAATCTCCAATTTTATTAAAAAACTCTGAGTTAGAAAAGTCAAACACTGCTTCGTGAAATGGCAACGTAAACACACTCAATAGATCATGAAACATCGCGGTGAAAAATGATAATTCTTCGGGAGTATCTGTTGGAGTTAAAATTTCTAACTCAAACAACTTCTCCTTAAATAATTTGGGAGTATCAATAATTTTTTTATCCGATAATTCAAAGTAAGGAATGTAAAACTCATCTGGTATAGATTTCATACAACCAAAATCTAAAGCAATCAACTGTGCATCCTCATTAATCAGAAAATTTCCAGGATGTGGATCTGCATGTACTTTTTTTAGGGTATGAATTTGAAACATATAAAAATCCCAAAGCGCTTGGCCAAGTTGATTCGCCTTCTGCGTATCGGTATTATATTTTGCAAATTCTGAAAGATGCTCCCCTTTCATAAAATCCATTGTGATGATGCGATCCGAAGAATAATCATCATAATATTCTGGAAATAATAAATTAGGAATGTGAACGCAGGCTTTTGCTATTTCTTTACTTTGAGAGATTTCAAGATCGTAATTGGTTTCTTCTACCAATTTATCTTCTACTTCTTGAAAGTATTTGTCAGAATCTGTCCCTTTAATGTTAAACATTTTTATGGCAATCGGTTTCACCAGAGATAAGTCCGATTTGATACTATCAGCCACGCCTGGATACTGGATTTTTACAGCCAATTTTTTGCCATCTTTTTCTGCTTTGTGGACTTGTCCAATACTGGCAGCATTGACGGATTCAGAATCAAATTCGTCAAAAATTTCGTTGGGGTGTTGTCCAAAATATTTTTTAAAGGTCTTGATCACTAGTGGAGGCGACAGTGGCGGAACAGAAAATTGAGCTAATGAAAATTTATCTACGTAAGCTTGCGGTAAAATGCTTTTCTCCATGCTCAACATTTGCGCTACTTTTAAAGCACTTCCTTTGAGTTGTTTTAATCCCGAATAAATATCTTCGGCATTATTTTTATTGAGATTTTCTTTTGCAACGGCTTCTGATTTAGTGATTTTCTCACCATAGTATTTTAAATAATTCACCCCAACCTTTGCACCCGTAGAAACAAGTTTCCCGGCACGTTGTATTTTTGAGGTTGGTATTTTGTCGATGGACTTCATATTAGTTCATGCTGATTTTTTCCTTAATCAAAAATTTGCCGAAATCAACGAAACTTTTTAATGGGGAAATGTTAATGAGATCAAAGCTAGCATTGATTGATTTTTCAATAAAAATATCTGTTTTTTCAAAGGAAGTAGACGTATCATCTAACCAAAACTTTAAGGTTAGCATCAGTTGAATCCAATAGGTTTCTTGAACGACATTATCTTTAATTTGCTCTAATTGCTTGTTTTTGATTTGCAATACTTCAATATCTAATTGATCGATATAATTCAAGAACTTTGAACGTAAGCCTTTTAATTTTTTTAAATTTTCGAGTTGATTAGAACTTTCGTTTAATGCATAGACCACATAACTTCTGTTGGCGGTTAGGTTCTCGAAAAATGTAAAGTAAAAACTCAATAATTGATTTCTAGAATCGTAAGTAGGGTAGTCTTTACTTGTCTCTAAAGTTTCAAGTGTGTTTGTAAAGAATAAACTAAAAATAGCGCTTTCTAAAACTTCGAAATTTGCAAAAAACTGATAAAAATCAGCTTCTTCAAATCCGTTAGATTTTGAAAAGGTGTAAATAGATTTTGGAGGATGGTTATGTTCTAAAACATAGTCCATATAAAGCTTTACAAGTGTGTTTTGTGTGAGAGGTTTTTTTTTCGCCATAACATGTTTTATTTATAGCGTAAAAATACATTTTGTCTAAGATATTATAGATACAATTAAACAAATATTAACATTTTTCATCACAGCAATTGTCATCTTTTACAAGTTTGCAACTAAAGACTGCTAATAGCATCCCCAAGAATGGTGCAGTCAGATACACCCACAAGTCGGTAAAATTTCCGGAAGCTAGGGCAGGCGCTAACGAACGAATGGGATTCATAGACGCTTTTGTTAATGGCCCAGCAAACATGGCTTCTAAGAGAATCACGCTTCCGACGGCAATCCCAGCAATAGGCCCAATTTCTTTACTGCCAGTGGACACATTTATAATGACCACCATTAAGAAAAAGCTAAGAAGCAATTCGATGATAAATACTTTTAAGGGTTCAATAGTGGGAATGGTGGCTCCTAAGTCACTGTCCGGAAATAGATAGAGTAGGAGCAGCGAAGCGGCAATTGCGCCAGTAAATTGGGCTACTATGTATTTTGGAACTTCTTTCCATCTGAATTTTTTAGCGACTGCAAACCCAACGGTCACCGCCGGATTAAAATGCGCTCCTGAAATGTCTCCAAACGCATAAATCATCGTCATGACAATCAATCCCCATGTGATGGCCACCCCAGGATGGGTAATGGTACCCCCTGTAAAATCATTGATCACCATGGCGCCACAGCCACAAAAAATCATGCTAAAGGTTCCTATGATTTCTGAAAGGTATTTTTTCATTTCATTTTTTTTTCAAAGATACAATCTAATTTTTATTCTTAATTTAGGATTATTGTAATTCAAGTAAATGTTATTTGTATGTCCGTAAATACTAATAACAGTTAATTATTTATTATATTTAAAAAAAATAAAGGTATGAATATTTTTAGTTTTACAGCAGAATTTGATAGTGAAGAATCTTGCCGAACTCATTTTAAAGGGGAACGCGATAAAATAGGCGTTATTTGTAAAAGGTGTTCAAATACGACTCATTATTGGATAAAGAGTCAATGGAGTTATGAATGTAAACAATGTAGAAGTCGTACCTCTTTGAGAAGCGGAACCATAATGCAGAGTTCAAATTTATCATTTTTGATTTGGTACAAAACCATGTTCTTATTAACGGCAACAAAGAAGGGTTTTTCGAGTAAAGAAATACAACGCCAATTAGGTTTAAAGCGCTATGAACCAGTTTGGGCAATGGTTCATAAATTACGAAAAGCCATGGGACAGCGAGATGACCGCTACACATTAGAAGGCATGATAGAAATGGATGAAGGCTATTTTACCATTGAAGCTTCAGAGTATCAACATAAAACCCAAAAATCAGGACGAGGAAGTAAAACAAAATCGAATGTTATGATCATGGCAGAGAGCACTATTCTTGAAGATATAGAAACAGGTAAAGTAGAAAGACAATGTCGCTATTTTAAAGCTAAAGTATTAGAGGATCATAAGGCTGAGGGAACAGATGATACTCTTGAGAATGCTATTGATGACGAGCAAACCATTGTATTTACAGACAAAAGCACCTCCTACGTTAATATTGCTGACTACGTTGAAATACATATGAGCGAAAAATCAAATGAACAAACAACTAAAGAAACCCTAAAATGGGTACATATTGCAATTAGTAATGCAAAAAGAAACTTTGTAGGTAATTACCATAAAATTAAGAAAAAATACTTGCAATTATACCTTAATGAATTTGTTTACAAGCTTAATCTTAGATACTTTGGAGAGAGAATCTTTGAAAGACTTGTTATTGCTAATATTACTGCATTATGAATAATTACGGATATACAATTCTTCTAATAATCAAAACAAATAAAGGTTCTATAACTAAAAAAATTATTAAAGAATAACTTTTAAAAGCATTAGCTTTTAAAAAAACAAAGAGATAGCTACATTCAGCTATTTCTTTGTTTTTGATTTCATTCTTGTTCTCTTTTTAACTCGTACTAGTTTTAAAATATTAATCTACATTACAATGTAATAATGTGTAACCCCAAGTGAAGCGGCATCAAATTGTGCACTTCTAGAATGTTCTGTTTTTGGATATTTTGGTTTATCAAACAATAAATTACTAAACGCATCTACATTCCGCGCAATTACTTTTGCGATTTCATAACGTATTTAACGTTGTTGAAAGAAATTTTTTAGGGTTTTCATTTGCTATTTTACGAAATAAATCCTCTCCTATGAAACTGCGAAGGTTTTGATACAATGCTTTTTCAGTGTTTTTTTGAGCAACTAAATAATAATCTGTTCCAAACAATATTTTATGGTTTACTTTATCATCTTGAAGCATAAATTTTAATAACGGGAATAATTCTTGATTAAAAATAATAAAGCTAATATCTGTATATACTCCTTCATACTGAATCATTAAATCATAAATAATTGATAGCCAGCTGGCATTCCACCAAATAGTTCTTGAGCTTCCATGATTGAGTGTGTTTTTAATATTTCGGCTTAGGTATTCACTTTTTGAAAGGTGAGAAATATTATTGTTATAATTATTCCAATTATCCTTAGAATATCGATTCCATTCGTTTGTCCCTCCAAAATGTGCTAAACAAATCTTGAGTTTACTCAAATCCGTTTCTTCTCCTAAATATTCTGATAATAGCTCTTTATCTAATAGACAATGGTAATTTAGTGGATGGGTGAAATTGGTAGTGAAATCGTAATTCTTTTTCTGTGGTAACGGAATTGGAATTGAGTCCATATTTTTATCTTTCTTATATTTTAGAATTGGATGAATATTCCATTCTTTTTTCTTTTTTCCTCGATAAAAAACAGTTCCTTCAATACAATGTGTGGTGATAGGTATTTGATATTCTTGAGCAAACTTATAAGTTTCAATAAGGTTTTTATCAAATGGGAAATATCCCAAAGCTGGATATAGTTTGATTCCATGAAAGACTTCTTTAGAAAGGTTACGTTTCACATAGTTCTCATAACAATTAACTCCATTTAAATCACAAGTTTCGGCTATTCTTCTCGGGTCTACAAAAACAAAAGGCAATAGATTTTTTTTATTATTTGCTGTAACTTTTAATAACTCCTCTAATTGTTGTATATAGTTAGAAATCGGTTTGCCCGCTTCCATATAATCCATATCCATAGGAAGTACTACAAATTTTGTGTTTTGGTCATAGGTTTTTTCTAGTAAATCAAATACTTTGCTTTGTCCTAGTTTGCTATAAGTTGCATAACGACCTAAAGTTATATAGCGTTTATATGCAGATTTACTTTGTGCTCCAAAAAAATTATCAATGGCCAACGCATTGAATAGAATTTTAAAAGCCCACTTTAAAGAAAACAAAATAAGGGAATATATCCAGTAACCAACAATTGTAAATTTTAATACATCCAAGAAAAAATATTTTAACCTATTCTTAAAATGAATAAAAGACTTAAAGCGTCTATTTCGTTTGGTTAGATTCAGAAAACACCATTTTACTAATCTCATTGTTATAAGCTGGTATAATAGAGGAAGTAGTTTTTTGCCAAATAAGTTTGGCACATGGTCTATGGTAAAAGTATGAGAATGGCAGTTATATATGGTGGGATCCTTTTGAATAGCCATAATATTATTTTGGAGTTTTTTGTTTTGGTATCGCAGTTGCTAAGGTTCTAACAAGTAAAGGTGCAGTAATACCAACATGAAAAGCCAATAATCTGTCGTTAACACCAAATTCTAATTTGTCATTAAAATAAATATATCCGATGACACTCGCTAAAAAAACATAGATTAATATCGAGACATAAAATGATAGATCTTTTAAATCAATCTTAACGGCATTTGGTTGTTGGATGCGTTCTAATAAAGATAGCAACGGATAAGCCAAACCTCCTAACGCAGAAAGAATAACACCTTCAGTAAATATAGAGCTTACGAATTCCATTAATCAATTTTGTTTTTAAGTGTATGCATTAATTTGTCCAAAAACGGTGTTTTTTGTTTATACAAATCTCTAGTGGTTAATTCACCGAGGCTATTTGCGACAATTATATCTGAGTCTTTTATCATATCTTGAATAGCATCTAATGGAACTTCTAATTGCGCTGCAATTTGCGTTTGGTTAAACCAATATTTATTGTCTATTGCACAGTTTTTGATACATTCGGAAATGTCTTGATCTTTAATTTGGTTAGCAGTCATGACTTTTGTTTTTTGTGTTAATTTTCTATCATAATTTTAAATACGTGTTAATAGTCGTTTTATAAGACAACTGTTTTTACAACATTAATAATGGTTTTTAGGACTTTGTTTTTAAAGTGGCCTAAACTTATTTTGTTAACTCCTGCACTATGTAATGCTCGCATTACTAATAAGTCTTTTTGGCTTTTCACTAACCATTTGTAATCGTCTAAATCGATGTCTCCATTTACAAGAAGTTCTGTCCAACGTTTAAGTTTTACTTTGCTAGATTCTAAAAATTGATCGATATCTTTTTTAGAATCTCCTTTTAAATCTGTCCATTTTTCTCCAAAAAGAGATACTAATGTAGACTTTAGTTCTTTAAATAATACTTCAAAATCCATGCCTTATTGTGTTATAAGTTGTAACAATTTATCTTTTGTTTCTTTGTCCTTTTTTGCTTCATATTTAATAAGTAATTCCATTGCCTCCATAATTTGTGCTTTGGCTTCTTCTATAAAAAAGGATTTTAGTGTTTCTTTGTCTTTCCAACGTTTAAAAAACCCAACTAATAGATTTTTGTCTTGATCTGCTAAGACGTTCCACATCGCATAAGTAATATCGTTATTCGGTTTATTTTTTTCATATTCAATTAATTTTTGAATCTCTAAACCCAATACACCCACCTCTTTTAAGCGGTTCTTATATGGCGTTGTTGCTTGGTCCATTAAATTTGATGCATCTATTTTAATTTCAATCGTTTTTCGGTACGAATACTGGTCAAAGACAGCTGTTTTTAGACTGTTACAAGAAAAAAAACTACAGAAGAAGAGTAGAATTATTATTAAGAATTTTATATACTTCATTATTTTTAGTTTTTAAACTGTTTGGAAACGTTTAGCATGATATTTAGGGTTTAAAGTTTAATGGGGCCGATTCTTTAAATATTTCTATTTTGACTCGTATGATCGCTTTTACATGAAATTCTATAATTCGTTGCCGACCCTCTTTAGTGTTTAGTATATCTCTAAATTCCTCAAAATTATCCATAAAGAAATTTTCGGTCAATATAGCTGGCATTTTTGTTTTGGTAAGCACGTAAAACCGCAGTTCTTTATCTAAATCTCCATCTGAAAAATCGGTACGTAATTTTCGGTTAGGAAATTCCTTTTGGTATTCTTCTCCAAAAACAGTAGCTATCTTATCGCTTTTTGTATCCCCTGGCGAGGTAAAAACCTCACTTCCATTTCCACCTCCAGCATTGCTATGTACACTTAAATAAAAACAGCTTCTTGCAGGATAGTTATTGGCGCGCTTGACTCGAGTTTCTAATCGTACATCTCGGTATTCAGGTGCTATATTGACATAGGGTATTTTTAAAAGCGTAAGCTGTTCAATGACCCCATTGACGATGGCTCGGTTAAATTCGCCTTCGTAAATAATTCCTTTGGCTTTCCAATCTTTACGTTTTCCTGATGTGGCATAATTTCCATTAATTAAGCCACCGTGACCGTTATCTATAAGTACTAACATGATTTTAAATTTAAAAAAATCTATTTTTAATTTCGATAGAAGTATTTGCTGAATACTCTCATACTTCTATCGAAATTATGATTATGTTATCTGGTACAAAAATGAATCTTTAACTGTCGTTTTATTTGGCAGTTTATGGCTGAGTATTTTCTTTATACCAGGCGTTTTTTCTTTTGTAATGGCGACTTGTAATTCTTTTGAATTATTCTCAATATAACTGTTGATTAGGTTCTTGCTTACAACAGATTCTTGATAATTAGAATAATAATCAAACAATTTGTCAATGTGTTTTTTAACACCTAAACGTATGCCTGCTTCTTGCAAATAATTAACCGCACGTTTTCGTCTTTTGCTACTTGTTTCTGCACTTTCAGAAATTGAAAATGGAACATAGATTTCTTTAGTTAGTACGGGATTCTCGTAAATATCAAACCATTTTAGGTATACATTTAATCCAACCAGAAAACCTTTTGAATCTATTTCATCTTCAAATATTTTTTGGATAGCCATATTTGTTTGTTCTTTATCCAAAAAGTAGCCTGAACTTACTTTTCTTCCTTTTTTATAAATGGGTTCTCCTTTGATAACCCCATTTAATATTGTGATGTCTGTCGCCATTATTTCAAATGGTGTGAGGTTTTCTAGATGTCCGTTTTGTTCAAATATTTTAAGTTTCATGAGTTGTGGTTTTATTGTTTTATACATTCTATTCTAATATTTCTAATGCCGCGTACTAGGCCGCCTCCCCAAACATTTTGGTTGTTTTGTCCAGCTCTTAAATAGCCTGTCCCTATTAACTGGTTTGTGTCGTCATTATAGATCTTGCAATGAATATTATTCTCTACTTCTGTCAAGTCAGCTTTGTAGTAGAAGTACAAATAATCCCATATGTCGTAGTGGTCAGTCACAGTATCTTCAGACCTGTATTTAACCGACCAATTAGATGAACTCGCTTTATATTCAATAGGGACTCCCGTTTCATTCAAAAACTTAACAGTGGTATTCACGACCTTTATCTGTCGGCCAAAGTTTTGTTTAGTAATTGTTATGTAAAACTGTTTGCCTTCAACTTCTCCGAATTCATAACCTTCGGGAATGGGAGGTAAGTTATTTCCAAAAAATTTGCTAATTGTAAAATTTGGACTTAGTTGGTAGGACAAACGGAAATACTCGTTAGTTCCTAGCTCTTCATTTGGGAAATTTATTGTCTTAACTTTATGTGGGGCATCTCCTAAAAAGTATTGCTTTTTTTGCTGGCCCATTGTATCTTCTAGTTCAAAAACTTGCGCCTCTGCATTCTCTTGAGTGATCTCCAACTTAAATTTTAAATCGCCTATTCCGTAGAGATTATATTGTATATAACTGTTTTCAATAGCGGCCAAGCGATTGGCGAGTACTATTACTTCTCTTTCTGTGAGTGTATCTTCTTGATGTTTTAAAGAATCTATTAAATCTACGAATTGATTCTCTGTTGGTTTATCACCAGTTTCAAAATATGTCTTTAAGGTATTTCTGCTTTTTAATCCCATAATTTTAATTTTTTGTGTTTTAAGTTCATTTGAATATTTCTTGTTTGTTTTATTTCTTCATATGCTATTTTGTTTTTTAGGTTCTACAAATTGTTTTGTTCTTAATAAGCTTTGATAATAGTTTGCTTTTGTGGCGAAAACTATTTTTAAATTCAAACTGTGTTTTCGTATAAAAGTCTCTGTTTTAAAAATTATTTTGAGTTCATAACTGTTTTTTTCCTATGTTAATTATTAACGCATAATGAATGTATGTCCTATAGCCATACTACCCACACTCGTTTCGGAGACACAAAAAGTATCCCCAATAATCATGCTTCCAATACCACTTATTTGACCACTATTCTGAAGAATTGTCAGAATATGATCCTCTATGCTTAACATACCAGATGTGTTTTCTGCAACAGCCTTAAAATGATGGTATATTGTATTATTTTCATCATCTCTTAACACTAATGTACTCGTACCTAAATCTGTGTTTTCTAGAGGTAACGCAATGGTATCTTGTTTACTGTTTAACTCATGGATTTTCACCCAAATGCCTTGGCTATTCATTTTATAAATATGGTACTTACCATTGTAGCATGTTTTATCCCATTCTAAGACCACATTAGTTAACTCCCCCTCAGTCTCGAGTGGATCTGCTGTTGGCTTCAAAACTGGCGAAGGAGGCGGTGCAATCTCTACCATCAAAGTAGCGACAATCTTAGATGCTTGCGAGGGTTGGTATTCAATCAGAATTGCGCCATCTTTGTCTGCGTATTCTATTTTTCTGGATACCGTCACACGGTAAAAAAGGCCCGCTCCATAGGGCACTTCTTCTAAATCATCAAAAGTGTCATAAACTTTCCAGATGGCTTCATTTATAATGCCATCACTCTTTAAGTCAATGACTTTAACTAATTGCATGGTACGCACAGACTGAGCATCCAACGTATTAAAAGCACGATAGATGTTTAGTTTTTTAATGTTTTGAACTTCTGGATAGGCATTAATTTCTAACTGAATCGAAGGTGCTACTTCTAAAACCTTATTTTCCAATACGGGCAGAATACGTTTTACTCCTGGTGTTTCAGGGGCATTAGTATTGACCAATTTTATAGGGCCTAAAAATGGACTATATTCACCCATTTTCATTTGAGAACTCACTTCTCTTACGCCATAAAAATATATATTGTTTGATGTTCCATCTAAATTGAAATCAACATATTGGGTTTTATGAGGGTTTTTGGCTGTTATCTTCATCATTGGTGCCATTTTAAATTCTTCACTTGTTGGTGGTAATGCATACCCATTTCGATCACGAATCACCTGTTTTTCATTCACAGGTTTATAGTCACCATCTTCAATATGTTGGTAGATTATTGGTGCTTCGGTGAGGGGCACAAACGCATTATAGATAGCACCTTTTACAAACCCTAAAATTCTTTGATCTCCTGCTAGAACCTCCCCTATATCAGTATTAGGATCTTCTTCATCTAAATTAAATAGCGGAATTAATGGACTAGGAGGGTTTATTAAATTCTTATTTAATTTTTCTATGATTTCATTTGCTGAAGCAAATAGACTGACTTTATCGGGATTTGGGAATTTGTATCTGTTTTCTGTATTTGTTTCTTCTTCGGGTAAAGGATATATCTTATAATCTCCATCCATTTTTAGTTCATCAAAATTTAAGAAATTTTGCCAACGGTTCGTAAAGTACGTTTCTTCATTTCCTCCTAAAGCTTTAAGTCTTTCTCTAATTTCTATCACCGTACTTTTTTTATAGAGCGCATTTAGTAAGGCTTCGTCATTAGATCGATAAAACAAGACCCCATTCGGTTTGTGTTGGTATTTTGTAGTAAGCGTATAGGTCGAACGTCCAAAGAAATCAGGGCGAGTTGCATATAATTTACCTTTTGGTTCTTCGGGGGGGAGCGCTTCCGTCAGTTCTTGAGCAAACATCAAACTAGGGACACTCATCTTAGACTGATAGTAGTAGGGCGCCTTTGTGTCGCGGCTACGCAACCCGAAAATCGAATAGGCCGTTTCACCATCTCCTTGATTAGGAATTAAGTTTTCTGTAAGGTCGTAATTACTATCTGCATACAAATACACTTTATAACTCGGATAAAAGTTTACAGATACATTACTTCCAGTTTGAATGTAATCATAATCCACATTATTATTTGGGTCATTATCTTCATTTTGTTCTGGAAAAGTTGGGTCGCTTACATAAATCACTAAATCATTTTGATTCGGATCATCAGGATGATTTACAATGTTTTCTATTTTAATAACGGGTAGTGTTTTACGCGTTTTTTGAGCGACCCCGCTTTGAACACTCCTTTCAGTAAATATTCTAGCAAATCCTCTAAACCACTCTACAGAAACTTGGGCTTCGTTATATTGAGAATGTTGTAATAATTTTACATCATGAAAAGTAACCTTATAAACTCCGCGATGTCTTTCGTTATACCCCGTAATATTACCATCAATGTCATAAATTGCTTCAAATGGTTCTTCTACTTTTTCAATAGTTGTATCTCCAGCCGAAGGTTTAGACCAAGTACCTCTTGATTTTTCGACTTGGCGTTCTGCTATACCATCAGCATCTACAAATTCAAAAATTTCTCGATGAATTTCTGAGTTTGACGCAACATTTACCTTTAGAAGTAAAGGGTTAGGGGTTCCCCAACTGGACGTATTTTGCATGTTTTCAACTGCCATAAAGTATCCATCTCCTGTGATTTTTATGGATTGTAAATTATCAGCGTCAACCGAAGGGATGTCTTTGATAAGTGCATCGCTAATTTCTTTTTTATACACTGAAAATAGAGGACCACTTGAACTTTGAACAACACTATGAATAATATGTTTCTGATTTCCTAACACAAAAGAACCCCCAATATAGTTATCTTCAGTTCCTGAGATTAGTGTTGGAGTTACTGTTTGATCTACGCTAGACATGAAATAATCTCCTGCTTGTAAATTTGATAGTAAGATGTCTGTAGGATGATCTTCTACGGAAATTATTTTTCCTGAGATATTATTTGGCACCTGACCTCTATAAAACACCTCAATTTCCTCTGCAAAAATCTCTTGATTATCTGGATGGAATATTGAAATATCGTCTGCATTGATAGGGTCTAATATTTGGGGATTAGTCACCCCAGAATTTGATGGAATTTTTCGGGTAATAAGTTCTTGATGCGTATAATAATCAAAGGTAATTCGAATGAGTGTTTCATCATTATGGTTTTCATCATCCGTATCTAAGTTAATTTTATTTAACCTAAGTTGTTCTTCATGAGATGTTAAAAAGAGGACAGATTCTTGTCTAATTAACAACGAATTGACATTTGAGGGGGGTAATAAATAGTTTTTAGGATGTAAGATTGTTTCGATAGATTTAATGACCAAACTTGGTGTGACTCTCGAAAACCAATTAATCCCGTACGCACTATAATAATGTAATCCATTAATATTTTGTTGATGAATATATAACGGCTGATTAGTGTCTGGGAGTTTCAATACGCGTGTTTCATAAAATACGTCTTCGTTTATTGTTACTAGATTATGAGATAGTTCTGGCTTTTGCCAAACATGAGTGGAAGGATCTACTATTGGAACATTACTTTGTTGATATTCGATTCCTGAATAAATAGGATTTGTAGTTTGATCTAAAGAGAATTCATTGTTCGTTTGGTAAAAGGACGCCCCAATTAAATCGACAAGTTGATTTTCGGCAAATAAAGTGACATACCGAGATTCCCCATTTTGCGTATATCCATCCTTATCGGTCAGTTTTGATGATTCTCCTTCGCTCCCAAAAAAGATTCCAGGAGTGATTTTTTTAAGATCTACAGGAATTGGAAGCCGTTCGTCATTGATGGATGTAGGTAACCCCATTGCTAAATGATGTACTTCTCTTTTTCCCAAGCCGTCTTCTAAATCCCCAAAAGTGGTGTATTCAGCAATATAAATGTAAGTTCCTTCAAAAACAGTAGTATCAACATCTAAAACACCAAGTCCAAGCATTCGTGCAATATGATAATCATAGGCTGCAATATTTAGCTGGTCTAAGTTTGAAATATCTATCTGCTCATCATCATCATTTACAAAAGGAACAGATTCTACAGCAGTTGGATTGTTTTCCAAATTACTCTGTTCAATATAATTTGCCACGATATGTTTAATATTTCGATCCCAATCTTCGGTCTCACGATTCCATTTGTTTTTGTAGAGATCAACATTTACGTAAGTATCGTCATTAAAACGATGCCAATGGTTGTCCACTAATCCTGAAGAAGGTTCTAGCAGTGAAAACACCAAGTCATCATCCTCTAAAATTAGTCCGTATTCCCCTATAGATAACCATCCTTGATTATTATTGGTTGCTCCAATAAAATCAGCGTAAAACTCAAAATGGATTTCTGATAATTGACAATCTGAAGGCCTAAAACGAATACTTTTTCCGTTTTCACAACGCACTTGAATTGCATCTAATTCTGACGACGAAAATGTTTGTCGAGAGGACACTACTTTTAATGCTGATTGTGTATTTTCTGAAACGGATATACTTTCGGTTTGTAACGAACTATAGGTAGATGTATTACTTACATTTAATGTTGCAGCAAAGAAAAGTTCCTTTTTGTTTTCTACTTCAATAAGCTCATTTCCATAGCTTAGGAAAAAGCCAGAAGGATTTGTTAGTGGATCCTTTGAAGTTCTTGTGTTATTATATTTGGAAGTGTTTCTAAAATACACATAAAACTCTCGGTTATTTGCAAAGCGATAAATCCATAGCTTATGGGCGTCATCTACTAGGGTTGGTCGCTCAAATAAATTTAATATAAATTCAACTTTTTGATATCTAGCTCTAAACACTTTTACAACATCATTAGGTTTGTTAAAATTATGAGTCGTCTCTGCATAATTTCTTTTAGGAAGATGATTTTTTCCGATGCTACCTCCAAAAGCCCAACGTAAATTCATGCCTTTGGTGCTTTCTACACCTGTAGAACCTACTGATTGTAAATAGAAATTAGGGGATTGAAGGGAGGTGATTTCGGTAATAGGCAATGGTACTGAGCTACATTCTGCATCTTTCCCAGAATCGGTTACGGTCCAACCAAAGTGAATAATTATTTTTGTTTTTGCGATCTCTCCTCTACAAAATGTACTATTTCCTCCAGAAAAAACTACATTTTGTTGTAATGTTAATTTGCTCCAACCTAATAATAGAGCATCGTAATTAATGGTAGAAAGTTTGACTCCATTAAACATACTTGTCATATTAGTAACACTACTTACATCCCAAGCCCCTATATCCTGATTAAATACAGTTGCTTGGTAAAACATTATATGCATTTGAGTAACACGACTTACATTCCATGCCCCTATATCCTGATTAAATACAGTTGCTTGGTAAAACATGTGTGACATATTAGTAACCTTCTCAACATTCCAATTCCCTATATCCTGATTAAAGGATGAAGCACCCGCAAACATAGTAGCCATATTAGTAACCTTTTCAACATTCCAAGCCCCTATATTCTGATTAAAGGAAGAAGCACGTCTAAACATAGCAGTCATATCTATAACATTCCCCACTTTCCAAGCCCCTATATCTTGATTAAAGGCTGTTGCACGATCAAACATATAGAACATATTAGTAACCTTCTCAACATTCCAAGCCCCTATATCCTGATTAAAGGATGAAGCACCCGCAAACATAGTAGCCATATTAGTAACCTTCTCCACATTCCAATCCCCTATATCCTGATTAAAGGATATAGCGTGATAAAACATACTTGACATATTTATAACATTCTCCACATTCCAAGCTCCTATATCTTGATTAAAGGATGATCTAGTATAAGAAAACATGTGTGACATGTTAGTAACATTCCCCACTTTCCAAGCCCCTATATCTTGATTAAAGGATATAGCATGAGAAAACATGTGTGACATGTTAGTAACATTCCCCACTTTCCAAGCCCCTATATCCTGATTAAAGTATTTAGCAAAAGAAAACATGTAGGACATACTTCTAACATTTCCCACATTCCAAGCCCCTATATCCTGATTAAACCTTGATTGATAAAACAGGCGACTCATATTTGTAACACTACTTACATTCCAATCCCCTATATCTTGATTAAAGGATCCAGCATAAGAAAACATGGAGGACATACTTATAACATTTCCCACATTCCAAGCCCCTATATCTTGATTAAAGGATATAGCATGAGAAAACATATATGACATGTTAGTAACATTCTCTACATTCCAAGCCCCTATATCCTGATTAAAGGATGAAGCATAGTGAAATACATATGACATATTAGTAACATTCTCTACCTTCCAATCCCCTATATCTTGATTAAAGGAAGAAGCATTGTAAAACATATTTGACATATCTGAAACCTCAGATAAATCTGGAGTATCAGTAGCTTGACCAACTAATTTCCTACAGCGATAAAATGCACGTTTCATAGACCGCCATTTTCCATTGCCCCATTGGTTTATAGCTATAATTTTTGAACGATATGCTGAAAAACCATAAAAATAAATTTGAGGAAAAGTTCCTGAAATTTTTACGGTATATTCTCCGGCTATGGCGTAGGCATGTGTCGCATTTCCAGTAAAACTATTTTCTACGGTTCCATCGCCCCAATCTACATGATAGTTGTATCCTGTTCCTGTAGTAGGAATCGTAATTGATTCGTTTGCAGCGGTTGTTCTCCAAGTGGTTATAAAGTAATCTGAAACTTCTATTGCCATCGTGTCTTTTCTTTAAAGGGTAATTATTATATCATTTATTACTACGGTATCACTTACCTCATAACTTGAGCCATTCCAAGTTTTATATTGGAATCTAAAATTTAATGCATCATCGGTAATTTCTTTACTGCTATGCATAATTAATGCTTGCGAGTAATCTTTAGAATACAGTACTTTATATGCATTATTTACATTTCCTGAACTAGCAAACACTACTGCAATAGTATCTTCAATAGTCTCCAAAGGAATTTTAGGAATATTAAATGGTTCTGGGTTTCTAATTAAAACACCTACAACCTTATTGGTATTATTGTTTTTCAAAATATTAAATTCTGTATTTTCTGTAGGGTCTACAGGATTAAAGCCTAATATGCCTTCTGTGACTCTATCAAATAAATGATAATATTGCAATTCTAAAGCATCACTATTTACATCAGAAACACCAGCTACAATATTGTAAGCCGTATTAATTTCAGCAGTTGATAATGACAATGGGATTTCGAAAATGGCCTGTCGTTCGTTAAGTACAGTTCCATCTGTATCTAACTCACGCAACCAGTAGCTTTTTACTTGTGCTTCAAAATTTTGATATCTAGAGGTTTGGAAAACAAACTGATGTATTTGTTCGCTAGCGACATTTTCTTGGGAATTACTATTGATTTCACCAAATGCATTGTAAACCAAAGCGGTATACAGTTTTCTTGGTTTTAAGTTGGTAAGTGTTGCCGAATAAGCATAACTATTTGGAACAATAGATTCCCCTATTTTTAATTTACATTTAATAGCGTTGTTATTTTCATTAATATAATCCACCATATTATTGAGTGCCTGTAAATTCACAGGTATTCTTGGATCATTATCTGAATTCCAAGAAGCATTTTCATTTCCGATCGCTAGGAGTTCATATTCTATGGTGTTTGTTGGGTTATTTGGGTCTTCCCATGTAACATTTCCTTCAATTAAATCAGGATTATCCGATAATACGCCATCATCATCTATTGTTAGATGATAGGTACTAGAAAGGTCTAAATAATCACTTTTCAAAGTGGTGTATTCTCCTATCGTTTTCCCGTTAGTGTCCGATAAATTAATTGTGGAAGGGATTTCGATTTCTTCGGCACTATTAAATTCAATCCATGTTACCTTTTGACCAACCGGCACTGTTTCTTTATTAAAATCTTCAGGTAAAGGATAAGGTATAACGGTGTCTGTTACGGGGTCTTTAATTGCAATATGCATGGTCCCTTTCAGTTCTTTTAAACCTTTATATTCACTCCAATCATTCAACATGTGATAAGCAAATGGTTTGCTAAAATAAATGGTGATTTCACATTGATTATGCCCATAAAATAAGGGTTTAGCTTGTAGTAAATTTCCATCGGCATTAGGATAGGAACGGTTATAATCTATGTACTGTCGTAAAGAGGTTAAAGGATACTGATCTGGATTTGCATCAGCTGGCACATAATCCACCTCATTATGCTTGTGATAATGCCCTACAGGTCCTACTGTTTTAAAACCATAATAGTAATCGTATTGACCATTATGTTCACCATTATCCTCGCCATTATTCACTTCATCTTTTAATCGGAAACGTACATAATATTTTGTGTTTGGTCTCCAAATAGGTTGTACCGTTTTTTTGACAGCATCAACCATCTCTTTATGCTCGAGATCTACCGCTTCTTGAGTCGGAATGGTTAAATTATATTCATGGTTTTCTAAACTTAACCAACAGACTTGTTGTAGTGAGGTTGTACACGTTTGAATATCATTATTAGTACTTTCACAACAACATGCTCCTAACTCTTTTAATGTATCTAAAATTGCATCGGTATAACTTAAAGCAACTGATAATAAAGGACGTCTACTTGACAGATATGAAATTAAATCCCCATAGGCTGGTTGTAACAAGCTTATAAGGTCAATATCCGAAAATGCGGCGTCATATCTTTCTATACTATTTGTAAATGCTTTAAAACAATCTCGGATTGAAGTCTCTTTTGAACTTATACATCTTGTGAATGTTTTTTTAAGTGTGGAATGCATATCACAAAATCGTTCTTTAGGATCTGAAAGGGTTGGGATACTGTTGACGTTTCCTAACGTATAATAACTTTTACCAAAGTTATTTACTTTAAGTTGAGAATTTGTTTTATCTATTTCAATGATTATAAACCAAGCAAACAACCCGTGGTGTTCAGGGGGAGGGCCTTCTGGCGCCCTCGAGTTGTAGATGTTTACAGTAAGCTGACCTCCAATATCACAGATCTGCTTGAGCTCTCTAGAATCTGAGCCTTGTCTACTTTCATATGATGCATCAAATGAAATAAAAATAACTGATTTTTTGGTTAAATCTAATCTAGGTATAAGCCCTAATTGATAATATTCATACAAGTCATTTAAAGTAGTCCGATCATTAATTAACACTTCTTGAGGTTTAAAAGAATAAGGGTCTCTACGAGAAGTCATGTCTCTAGCTAATTCCCTGCCTTCTTGCACTGGCGTATCATGAATTACATTATCTCTCCAATAGGTTTTTTCTTTGTTATACAAAACATTAAAACTTAAACTTGTGTCTGTGCATTGGTCTTTTATATGACAAGTATTCGATTTCTCATGTTCTAATTGTTCCAATAAATCCATTAATAACGCTTCATTTTCAGGATCATTTTCAACATCTCCTTCGGCATTTTGATAACTATTATTATAGAGGTCGACGATTTGCTGTTCAAGACTGTTTATGAGTTCAATATTTACAGTTTTTGGTTCAATAACAATTTTAGAAATCGAATGAGATTCATGTGTATACTCGACTTGTTGCTTTAGTTCTTCAGCAGTTTTATATTCTTCATCGATCCATTCATATACGGTATTGTAGTTTTCAATCCCCTTAGATTTGTAATAACGAATGGTCACTCCTTCTGAATATGTTGATAATTTTAGTTTAACTTCAACCGATGGTTCAGGCAAAATAATAACCAAACTATTGCCATTATCAAATTCTAAAGATTTATTAAACTCCGAGGAAAAATTATTTGGCTCGTCTGTAACTCTAAAGTTGTCTTGACTTAAAAGAAGTACCGTTTGTGAGCCATCTAAATTATTAGAAAGAATTATTTGATTCGAATGTTCTAAGTTGAAATACGCCCCATTAATATAATGTGCTTTAAAGGCGATTGGGTTACTATAGACTGTTCCTAAAGCTTTGTCCAACACATTGGAACATTCAAAATCTTTTATCTCGCTTTCGCAAAATAATTCGGAGGGCGTCACACCATATTGTTCGGGAATCATCCAACCAGGTGCACCCGCTTCTGAATACGAAAATGGATTGGTAGCAAGTAGCCGTATGGCGTCGTATTGATTGCCCGAGCGTTGCCAATAGCCGATTCTAAGATTGTTCACCTTTTCTCTATCCTCATGTTTTACAACGGCTTCAAATGGGTGATAGTCGATCCAATCGCCTCCGTTCCAAGCTTTTATTTCGATCTCTTCAATAGAGTATTTATGTTTTACTTGCCGAATTTCTCGACCGCCACGAACCACACGTTGTGGGGGAATTAAATCGGTATAATTAGCTGAACCTCCTGTGTGACCTCCAATGATTTGTGATACGGCGTTAGGAATTAAGCCTTTTACAGTTTTAATGTCTACATAACTATCTGAAGGAATAATTTTAGTAATATCACTTGGACTCGGGATCCCACTATCGACTCCTAAGAAATTAATTTCAAAGGAATCGTTGGTTACCATGTTGACTGCTTGCACCAATTCTTTGGTTCGGTTTACGCTGTATTCTCCAGATTCATAAGGCAATGCTGGAATTGGTATTCTATCAATATCCTTCTCATACTCCCATTTAATTTGAACCGTAAAACTTTTACAGACTCTCACCCAAAGAAATTTAACACAAACGTTCAAATCGATTTCTGCATAAATCAAGAACGGTTTTGCTGCTTCCACTGAGAAAATGGCATTGAGTTCTAAGGTAAGTCCTACAATCCATATATCAATATCTATCATGCCGCCTAGCGCTATATAAGCGCCTATTTGAGGGCGTTCAAAACTAATGAATCCACCCATTTCAAAATAGGCGTAAATATGTACTTTAGCCGGGCCAAAGCGTTTATTAAGATCAAAGTCTATTCTTGCACCCGCTTCAATTCCTGTTGCAGAAAGGGTTAAGTAGGATTGGGCGGTCACAATGGTTAATACTTTTGCAGTAATTGGATTGTCTTTAGTTCCAAAATTAAGATACCAATCTCGCGGTCTGCTTTTAAAGAATCCGGCTTGTACTTCCGCATATAACTCAATAATTTGACCATTGTTTTTTGGGAGCTTATAATCGGCACCAAACCAAAATTCAACCGATCTATCTCCAATGGCAACTCCTGCAAAAAATGGCGGTTCTGTACTGCCCATCATATCTAATCGATCATCTAAAACATTTGCTCTACCGTCTAATATAAATACCGAAGGCAAGGAAAGAACGAGCATTAAACGGGTCGAAAACAGGTTTCCATCATCATGTGAGGTGGCAATAACAGCTCCAGCACCAATAGTAAATGGTGTGCTGTACTCATCTGTTTTTGGGGGTTTGCTAAACTTGTCTAAGTTTACACCTAGCTTAGGATGCTTGTAATAATCATACCATGTATCTTCTCCAGAAACGAGTCCAATGGCCTCTTTTTCTGCTACATATTTGAAGCCTAAAAGACCTCCAAATTCATAAAAAGAAAGTCCTGTTGCCGCTAAAGGTATTGGTTTTGGTAGCTCAAAGCCTGCTTCTATAAGAAATGCCCGTTCTTTTGGCATTAATCGCATTTTGGCATACCCACTTAGATTTGCTTTAGGTAATTTAATTCCAACTTCGCCAATGTACTCTTTAGAAACGCCAGGTTCTGGAATGGTTAGCATGCCATGAATTATGGCAATCGCCGATTCTGGACTTGCAGTACTTGGGATTACCAAATCTACTTCTATGGTTTGAATGCGAAGAAAATTATCTCCGTCGTCACCATGCTCGTCATTATCAACTGTGTAATAGTATTTAATGCCTTCTCCCCGAGCATCGATCCTTAGTGGATCTAAACTAATAGCGCCATCAAAGCCCCAATAGTTGTATTTTCGCATGACACCTTGATCATTTTCTTCTTGGTGGGCACCAAAATGAATGCCTGTTACGGCGATTTCTATGGGACCAAGATCTAAGGTTATGTTGGTAGGTATGAAGCTATTGCCCCCCACAATTTCTATGGAGCCATTGTCATACACGCGTAAACGAGGAATCACTATTTTTTGGTCTCCTAAAACTCGCTTCATAATGGCATTCTCAAACCATATTTCACAGGATGTCCCTATATAAAATGTGTCATTTTCTTTACCTAACTCTAGGCTTAAGAAATTAATCGTTACAAAATTGAATAGGTTGAGCGGGATGCCTTGTGGTTCGGAAGCGGTCAGGTTAAAATCGCCTTGTTCATTTAAGTGTGCACTAATTTCAATTTCTGCGTTTTGCCCCTCAGAATTTGTAAACCTTGGGATTGTTAACTGTCCTGAAATATGACTTTCTATAATGGTGTTTTGCTTAAAGGTGATATCAAAATAATTGAAACCAACTTCCCAACGACCAATGTTTACTGGCATATAACCATTTCCTCCAGAAACGAGTGTTTCTAAAGCGACGGTTCCAGACACCCCTCCTGTACCAATAAGCATATTGTAACCTGCGACTTGAAGCGTTGAATTATCTACATTTGTGAACCATTTTTTTGGGAGAGTAATTCCTATTTTATCCGCATAAATTCCTTTAAAACTATCGGGTCTGCCATCGGCGGTGGCTTCTGGAATATTTCTATCGGTTCGGAAATCAAACTTTAGTTTATCAATTTCTATTATAAGTCCTGTGTTGCCAATTTGAGAGCGATCTAGAGTAAAATCATCAACATCATTAAACACAAGCCCTTTTTCTGAATGGTAGCTGAGGCTTCCTGCATTGTAGGCGAGCATCGATTTTACATTTGGATCGGGGTTCACGTCTCCTTCTGCATCCACAGGTTGTAACCATTTGCGGGGGAATGCTAACGCTAAATCGAGTTGTTGAATGGCAACTGAAAGTTTAGGAATAAAAAGTTTTAATATGTTTTCAAATGTGAACTCTTCTAAGATCCCTTTAAATAAACTGTATAAATTCTCGAAACTTGCCGAAATATCATTTTCTACAGCAAGGACTTCTTCTGCGATATATCGATAAATATCAACGCCATTTGTTTGTAATTGATGTGCTATTTCTGTTATAATTTCATCATCATTCCCACCATAGTTGGTATTTATTTGAGGATAGGAATCATATTCGGGATTTGTATTATAATGCGTCACAAAGTCTTCTATAGACCCATTAAACAATTGATAAATACATTCCTGCAAAACACTCCCTTGAGAGATATTCAACATCTTAACAATTATATTAAAATAATCTTTGGGGGCACTTAATTGACTAGTTCTTATATTTTTTACATATTTTAGTATGGGTAAATTATAATACAGCGCTAAAGGAATTTCTGTTGTATTGACGGTGGTTCCTGGATTGAACAAGAGCTCAAAACCTTCTTCGCCCCCAAAAAGGTTTAATCCTATTTCATTACTAAGGACTATTATTATATTATAATACGCCACATCGCCATGGACGCTTTTATCTACATAATAACCTTTATAGAATAGTTTGTCTATAATGTTAGATATAGGTTGCTTCAGTGGCTCAGGAATACTGTCTTCCTTAATTAACTTATTTAATGCTGGATAAAACTGGGACATAATATCGTATTAATTTATTATTTTCAAAAACATGCCTTTTTCTGTGATGGTATATTGTTCATTAACTACTTTAGGTTGTCTTGGCTCTTCTTCCATTCCTTCATAACCCTCATAGTAATTATAGTATTCTGTATAACGCTTAAAATCTATGGTGTAATTCTCTTGTATTTCTATACTGCTCAAAAACCGATGACTCTCATTAAAAAAACGGCGGTCTGCTATAAACTCATCTATAATTTCGCCGCTACTGGTATAGCTGTTAAGTTTTACATATACCGTTGGGTTATAGTTGCAAAACGATTGGTAGAGATAGCCAATAATGTTGATATCCTCGTTTCGCTTAAATTGAAAAATAGGATAGAAGTAGTTACCTTCTTTATATTCTCCTTTTTCTTTTTTAAAGGCGACTTGGTTTACATCTTTTGAAAAAAAGTAATTAACATTATCTAGTCGTTGTAATTTATTATGAAATAGTAGGGTTTGATTTGATTTATCTTCTTCTTGTGTTGCTATTTGCATATAGTGGTAAAAGTCCCCAGAATTGTATGGTAGGCTTACCGTTGGTGTTTTGTTTAAGAGGTTTGTATATGCCTCTTTTTGTGCCATAGCACTAAGTTTTGGCTTTGGCTGTTTTAGCTCATAATCGTTTACATAGTCGTAAAAAACTGAGTCCGTGTCTTGGCTAAAATTTCTTTCGTAGAGGGTTTCTATTTTTCCTGATGGGAGGATTTGTAGTTTTTTTTCTTGAATATAACTAGGTGATTCGTTATATGAAAAATTAACTGCATTTATAACTAAGTTATCACTTATTATAAGCCCATTATGAATATACATATCATAATTCAATAGATCATAAGTTCCTATATATTCATTGTCAATTATTCCAACTTTATTATTATAGGAAAAGACAGTAAATGCCTCTGATGAAGATGAATGCATTTTAGATAAAAATAAAGATATAGAATCAGATACCTTATACTTTTTTATTACATCACAACTATACATCTTAAATTTTGATTCATTTCCATTTCTAAATTTATGATATATAGAATCTTGAAACGATTTATAATTTTGACAATTCTCGTTGGTAGCTGGCATTTTAATTTCTAAATAATTTTTTGGCGCTGAACTTCTATTTAATCCAACCGAAAATAATTCTTTATTAAATGAGAAAGGTTCTTCACTAAAAGGAATTTTTGAAAGATATATTTCAAAAGCCTCTTTCGAAGTAATCGTTTCTAATTCTTTACTATTTTTTAATTCTGATAATGAATCAATATCTTTAAATCCATAGATATCAAAATCTATTTTTTCTGTTGTGCTCTCTTCTCTAATCAACTCATTAGACTTTAAATCAAAAACTTGTCCTTTTACTATTACATCAGCATCGTTGATAATAAAATTTGATAAATAATATTCATTTTCTTCATAATTATAAATTGTCCATTTTCCTTCGGGAATTCCTTTTAAATTTATTTTACTCCCTTTTATCCATTCCCTACCATTTTCATCTTCAATAGTAATTTCCCTTTTATGATTTACCTTAACCCCATCTTTATAGTATTCAATTTTTGGCAAATAAGCATCTTCATACACTGTATACCAAATACCATTTTTTGAACCTTCTTTGTAATTACCTATTTGGTGTAATGAACCGTTATCATCATAAAAGCGCCATTGCCCTGTTGTTCCTGATTTTACAGGGTCTACATCTGAAAAGTTTTTAACATACCCTGTCGAAATTAAATTTTCTTTTCTAATTGCTCCTTTATAATACGTATATGTATAGTTTTCAACTTTAATTATTCCATTTTTAATTTTTCCCTTTTTTATTCTAAATCTACCTCCGTATTTTGAAGTATGAGACTTTTCTAGTTTAGTATAATCTATAAATCTATTTCTCTCTCCATTTATCACCTCGTATTTATTATCCTTATTGTAATATATTGTGTCTTGATTGGAATAATATATTTTATTAGGTAGTACTTTTTTTATAATTCTTTCCTTCTTAGTAATAGGTTCTTTTTCCTGTTTACAGGAAACCAAAATCAATAAGCAAATAATAAATCTCATAATTAATCTATTTTAATTTCAAAAAAAGAGATATCTAATCCTGAAACGTGGAGATGATTATCATGTCTCACCAACTTTCCACCTGAAGTTGTATATCTTTTGTGAATTGCATGAGGTAAAACAGTAAATTCTGTATCTGTTTCAGTCAACTTAAATTTTTCTGTAAGTATTGTTTTGTTTGATTCAGAAACAGAACTATCATTTTTCCTAAACTTGGAAAATCCATATTTATATAAAGCATTGTTAAAAAGTACTTGCCTATCATAGTCAAAATTTGGGTTTCTAAGTTTTGTTGTTCCACTTGTATATAATAAAATTCCTGACCCATCCATATTTACACTTATATAGCCTAAGTCAACCACCATTCCATTCCAATGAGATGCGCTTGGATTAGGCCTTCCATCGTCTTGGCTAGCGCCATTAAATCGCAAATTTTCAATTCCTGCTTCTATCATAGCAGCTATTAAACTTGCTAGACAATCTATATCAATATAATATCTTTCGCTGTCTAAAGTTTGAACTGCAAAATCATATGTAACATCGCCAATATCATGACTTGTTACATTTCTTATATCTGTAAGTTGAGCCTTAGGTTTTGCATATATATAGTTTTTATTATGTTGATTTATTTCATTGAAATCAGCTTCAGTCAAATAATGAAGTGTTCCTGAATTTTCCTTAAAAATATATCTAGCTCTATTTGACACTTCCCTATGATGCTTTGTAATACCATCATTTTTAATAATATATCTAATGGTAGACGACTTTAAATTAAACTCATCAGTACTTAAATATTCCTGTGAATCTATTTGAGCTTTTATGATTAGTTTTGAAGCAAGTCCTTCTTCACTATCTGTATCTAGTTTATCATTCCATTCTATATAGGTTGTAGAACCTAATTCTTGAAACGTCACTTCCAAGGCTGCAAAATCATCTACGAGTGTTGCCGAAAACTCTGTTTGAGAAACCCCTCCTACAAGCAGCGGTAATGCAGGGTCGGTGCTGTTGGTTAGCAACAGCGGTTGGTTTTCTGTGATTGAAAAGGTCACATTTGTGCCGTTTAAATTTGTGGCCTCCGCTACCAAATAGGCAGACATGCCGGGGAATACCGTGTTTAACTCAACATATCGAGTAAAGGTATCTGTGCCAGAACCAAAAGTGATTTTTTCGGCAAAAAAGAGGCGGTTTATGGTGGATTGGTTGGTGAGTTTGAGCGCTCCAAAATGGGTGTCAAAAACACTTGAGTCCAAAAAAATACTTGTGAATTTTAAATACAATTCGAGTTTGTTTCCTTCTACAAGTACCTCATGGGCATTCGCAAATGCCGCAGACAACGGCCCTTCTATAGCATAGGGCAGTGTTGTAAGTCTGTTGGTGATTTGTAGTGTTTTGGAGTCTTCATAGGTGCCGGTATTGTTCCATAAAATGAGATCGTCTGTAGGCGATGTCCCTTCGGATGTGTCGTCGTCAAACAGGCGTGCAACAATTGATTTTCCTTGAAGTCCCAAAGACACAATGTGGAGATTTAGGGTGGTATTGTAGCCTGTACTTGAAATGAACTTGTTTTGCTGATTGGTCCAATAGACATTAATTAATTCAGGTGTTGCTTTAATAGCGGTTGTTTTCACATAAGCCCTGCTTTCTTTATGGCCTGGTGCATTTCTAAAAGGTTCTACATACACGTTTTTTTCGTCTAACCATTTTGAAAACGTAATAGTGAGTTTGTTTATTTTCTTGCCATTTTCGGTCACTACTTCAGTAGAGGCGTGTAAATAGCCGTTGTCTTCAATGGCTTTTTTAAATTTATCCTTATCCGTTTCTAGGGTAAAATCGGTTGAGGATTCTGCGACTGCTGTACGGTTTGAGATCTGTACCCATTCTTTTTTGTTAGGGTCTGTACTGTCCATTAATCCGCCACTCACCCAAAAACACCATTGTATTTCAGCTTTGTCCGCATCAAACTCTAGTTGTTGTTCGGCAGTCAGAGTGGTGATTGTTTCACCATTGTGTTTGTAGGTATATTCTGTAAGCCTGTATGCTGTGGGCTCAGAGTTATTATTGGTATCTGCCCCCGTTACTGTTTTTGGCAAAGACTCATACCCTCGCACCACCTTGGCAGTAAAGGTTTCTAGTACTAAATTTTCTGGGTGTGTTGTTAATATCATTTTTTAATTTTTATCATTTTTATTGTATTTCTTCTAATTAAAAAGAAAAAATATAGGCATATAACATTATATGGAAACGCAAGAACCAAAACGATAGGACCATAAAAAAAAGCTTCTTTTATATTTGAAATAGCTTTTTTAACAAAAGAATCATAATAGCCTATATAATTAATAGTTCCCATATCTAGATAAGCCCATAAAACTCCTCCTAATACAACACTGATAATTAGCCAGAAAAAGAAAAATAAGCCCCATCTTAAATTAAAAATACTTTTATTTTCTACTCGTAAAATAAATAATGAAAAAAACATAGCTATCGAAACACAGCAAATGAATCCAATTGGAGCGCTATTTATAAAAGGGATACGTCTTAAAAAAACATAATTGACTACTAAGTTTAATAAGTAGTATACAACGACACTTGCTGCAAAAAAAAGCATTGTCATTAATAAATTAAGTTTCAATTTTAATATCATGATGGTACGTCCATATTAAATTCACAGCTTTTATCTATATCATCAACTATTGAATATCGATAGTGATCATAACCTTTTCCTATTTCATCTCTGTAATTTCTATAATCACTGTTTTCAATTGAATAATCATAAGCTCCTGCTAATTTTGAAACTGCTTTGATATTAAAATAATCCATATAATTATCCATCAAACCAATTACTATTTTTAGCAAAGACGCATACCCTCGTACCACCTTGGCAGTAAAGGTTTCTAGTACTAAATTTTCTAGGTGTGTTGTTAATATCATTGTTTTTTTGATTTATAATATTTTATGCTAAAGAAAAATATGGCTATCGTAAATACTATAAAATAAGCTATAAAATGTTCTGTTTTCTGTACAATAAAACCTGGAAAAACATCATCTCTCCCAGAATTACCTATATGGGGCGGGAACTTAATAAACCAATACAATACAAAACTTAATAAGACACTTAACACTATTATTTGAAACTTATTTTTATAGTTCTCTTTTAATCCCTTGTTACAACGGAATAAAAAATAAAGAATTGAGGTAGCTATTAACAAATAAAAATACCCACTAAGTCCAAATTCTCTTGTATTTGGAGTAATAGTAAATGGAAACCATAGTATTATTATTGAAACTAAAATAAACAGATTCAAATACAAGTAGTACTTGAAATTTAATTTGAAAATCTTATCAATAACAAAAAACAAGAGTCCTATGCTCATAAAGATTATTGGGTAAAACGCTTCTGTATATATCGTTCCCATACTATAATAAAGTTATTTTTAAAATTCCAGCTTCTGGAATTGATACTTCTTTTACATCAGAATATATCCTAAAATCTCCTCCTTTATTATGGTGCGTTCTCAATCTTTGGTAATCACTATTTTCAATAGAATAATTTGACGAAATTAAGTTTTTATCTACCGTTTTATTTATAAAATTCCAATTTCCTAAATCTTGGTCTGGAAATCCAGAGTTTGTGAAATCGAATGAATCCCTAACATAAACTCCTATTTTAGTGACATTTATATATACTGTTTCATTTTCTATCGAAAGAAATCCTTTAGCAGCTAATCTAAAATTAAATTTACCCAATGTTCCAAAAAGATCGTTTAGATCGTCGAAAACAGAAAAACTATATGGAAAACTCTTATAGTAAAATTGTTCAACTAGAGGTAACGTTTTCCCAGTATTACTATCGGAAACAATATTTAAAGAAAAATCTCCAAAAGGTTTGTTTCCAATTACCCCTTCTACGGTTGGCAATGTAGCTATGGGGTTTCCTGAAATAGGAATATAAGTTATCATTTTGGCAACTTCATCCCTTAAAGATTGATGATAATTTGGAGAATCCCATTCAGAGTTAATAATATTTTGATAATCAATTAATGCTTTACTATATCCTAATATCCAATCCATAGAGACAAAACTAGTTTGAACATTAGCATCTTCAGTCGTTTCTGCTGGAGCGTTAAACCAAGTGTTTTGTGCATTCAAAGCATTAGTCCACCCAAGATGCTGCATCACATTTGGAATAAATCGAACAGCATGTATGCGAAGCCTATCATCTTCTTTTTCACTATAGTACCTAAATTTTCCTTTTCCTATTTTAATATACAGATAAAACTCTTTAATATTATTGCCATCAAGATTAGGTCCAAAAAATTCAGGAGTACAGAGAAAATCATAAATCACTTCATCTGTTGTAATCGTTTTAGAAAACTCTTTATGCATTCTATCAATACCTGTTCTATTATACCAAACTTGAACAGTAATCTCTTTATCAATGGCGTCTTCTGTTTTTACGAAAATTCTAATGGTATCATCTCCATAAGGCAGTTTCGTTGTGCCATTACCATCTACATCTACCCAATAGGCCTGCAGTACCTTGGCTGTGAAGGTTTCTAGTACTAAATTTTCTGGGTGTGTTGTTAATATCATTGTTTTTGATTTTTACTTATTAGTCTGATTTTTTTTGTTTTTTTATAAAAAATCTAATGAGTAACCAATTAAAAGAGAGTACGCACAGTAAATTATATGGAAAATATATTATCAAAAATAAAGGACCATAAAAAAGGGATAATCCAATATCTCTTTTTGATCTATCTATTAGATAAAGCCGAGTAGTTGTGTCATTAATTTCATGATAAGCGTATAAGACACCACCAAACACACAACTAATAGCTAACCAACTTGCAAAGAAAAAAACTTTAATTTTGTTTGACTTAAAAAATTGTTCTGTTGAAATTACACTTCTAAAAATGAAAAGAGAAATAAAAAGCGTTATACTTACTAATGTGATGTATTGGTAAGGGTTATTTTCTACATAATATGGGCTAAATTTCCAGAAAAAACTTTTAATAAAATAAATAGATATACTAACTGCCCAAAAGCAAAGAACTAAAATTACTACTTTTTTAAAAAAATCAGTCATCATATATTTATATTAAAATCAAAATCTTTATCAATCTCTACGATCTCAGAATAAAGATTAAAATTGTTACCCTTTCCAATTTCATCTCTGTAATTTCTATAATCACTATTATGCACTGCCATATATCCTGGTAGAGGATTTTTAATACTTTCAATCAAGACTCCAGCAGGATTTCTAAATATATCGCCACCATTAACAAGAGACCAATCACCAAGGTATTCATGAACTCTATCATCAAATTCAAATTTATCTTTAACATAAACTGCTATTTTTTGAATTGTAACCTTTACTGTATTAGCATTAACGTAATTAAGTTTTCCTTTAGCTGCAATATGCCAATTAAAAGAGCCTAAGGTCCCAAACAAATCATCTAAAGGCTCTAGACCTCCCCAAATGTTTGTATCTATTTCATGACCAAAAAATTGATAATAATATTTTTCAATTAGAGGCATAAACTCACCATTATATTGAATAAAATTATTAAAATCAGTATCAAATGTGCCAAACTCTTTTTCTGCATTTGATACTGTTGGCCAAGTGATTAACTGATCATTTTTCATTTTTATTATCTCATCTTTTAATGACTCAATTGCTGCTGTATTATTCCAATGAGTATTTGAGATAATGTTGAATTCTTCATTCACACGTTCAAACGAACGTATCCAATCCATTGAAACATAATTAAGTTTTGGGAAAACTAAATTTTGATTGGTGATCTGAGCATAATTAAACCAGTCTTCTTGTGTTTTTACAGCATTTTGCCATCCAAAATTTAGCATAATATTTGGAAGGTATCTAATTCCGTGGACACGTAGCCTATCGCCTTGATTTTGACTATAATATCTAAACTTTCCATTCCCTATTTTAATATACAGATAAAACTCTTTAATATTATTACTATCAAAATTAGGTCCAAAAAATTCAGGAGTGCAAAGAAAACTATAAGTTACTTCATCTGTTGTAATCGTTTTAGAAAACTCTTTATGCATACTATCAATACCTGTTCTATTATACCAAACTTGAACAATAATTTCTTTATCAATGGCGTCTTCTGTTTTTACGAAAATTCTAATGGTATCATCTCCATAAGGCAGTTTCGTTGTGCCATTACCATCTACATCTACCCAATAAGCCTGCAGTACCTTGCCTGTGAAGGTTTCTAGTACTAAATTTTCTGGGTGTGTTGTTAATATCATTTTAACTTCTTTTTCTTAATTTAAAAAAATTTAACATTGCATTAATTAATAATATTGAATAAGCACTAAAATTTATTATAAAATTTGAAACAGATGCTACTCTTACATCAATGTCCCCCTTAACCTCTAAAGTTTTTTGGAGCCAAATTGTACTGTAAACTATACAAAAAATGGACACGGTTAACGATGTGATTTGCCTCATTTTATTATTTGGTATTGTTAAGCTAATAAAAATCAAGAAAAACGTTACTATAGATGTTAGTGACCAATCAAAATTTAACCAAATTTTAAAATTTACTGTGCTTGGGAAGAAAAAGATTAGTAGACCAATTATTAGTAGACACTTTATCGATGAATATGCAATAGCTCTTTTTTTACTAAATCTAATTTTCCTTATAAAAAGGCTCAATAAAAAATCGAAGCAGATGGCTATTAAAATTAAAAACTGTATTGGGTGCAACATAATATTTATGGAATTAATGGAGTTTTTAAAGGTCTAGGAACAGTTTTAATTATTGAATAAAAATTAAAGTCACCTCCTTTGTTATGAAAATTACGCCAGCCTCTATAGTCGCTATTCGTTATATAAATTCTTGGGAATATTAAAGGGTTTAGGTGTGGTAATCTATAAAATGCGTTGTTTTTAAAATCCCAAAAACCTAATGGTTGACTAATTGCCACTGAATCATTAAAATCAAAACTGTCTTTTATGTATATATTAATGCTCTCAATATTTATAAACACCTCTCCATTTTCATAAGTAAGCTTTCCATAAGCATATATTTTCCAAACAAATTTTCCTAAAAGACCGAAAACATCATCTAAATTGTCGGTAAATTGATCCCAACCTGTGCCGTCTGCAAAAGAATCATGGGCATATTTATCAAAAGTTGGTCTTATATCTCCATTATATGTTATCATTTCTGTAGATACATTTCCAAATAAATATTCAGTATTATTTTCATCTGGTAAAGTCAAGTTGCCATCCGAAACCATAAGGCTGATTTTTTCTCTTAAAAGGTTTAAACTATTTTCTGTGTCCCATTCGTTATTTATTATATCTTGGTATTTATTATTCATTCTTTGATACGTCAAAACAGAGTCAAGTGAAAAATAATCTAATTTTGGTATTACATCATTAGGGCTATTATTTGAAGAACCACTAAACCAATCTAATTGTACTTTTTCACTGCTTATAAACTCTCTATTCTTGAAAGCTAGAGGGACATATCTAACTGAATGCACAACTAAGTTCTTATTTGATTCTTGCGAGTATTTTCTAAATTTACCATTCCCTATTTTAATTGAAAAATAAAAATTTTCAATTATGTCTTTTCCAACTATATCTCTAAAAGAATCCTTCATTGGAATCAATTCGAAAACGAACACCTGCTCGTTGGCTGTTATTATATCAACGAAAGAGTCGGACTGAACAATATCAATTAACAATTCCCTTTTATGTAGCCTAAACTCAAATGGTTTACCTATAGCATTTTCTGTTTTAATTAATATTCTTGCAAAATTATTTCTAATATCACTATTTAACTTTGTTGCTATCATATTATTTTCATCTACCCAATAGGCCTGCAGTACCTTGGCTGTTTCTGTATCGGCATCATAGTTGTACAAATCATCCTCGGCAAATACTTTTATGTCCGTCACATGCTCGTGCGCTTCCAACCCTCCAGAGCCATTGTCTCTCAATCCTCTTAGAGCATAAAGCGTGGTGCTCACAGCGTTTGCATCGGTAGTTAAGGGCGTGCTGTCTGCAATACCTAAATACACTTTGTAAGGAGCGGAAAATTCGGTATTTTTTAGGGTTTCTAATTGCGCATACTCGTCTCTGGTAAGTGCCAGTATATTAATGTTTTCTGTGTCTAGTGGCAACAGGGTTGTTTCTAGTGCAATATCATTGTTGAGGGTTGCGGTCTCTGGGTTTTGTAATACCACTTCGTCCAATGATGAATTAGGAAACGACAAAAACTTATAATTTTCGTCCTTTGTTTGAAAAAGGTCGTTCCGTATTTTGTCATTGATGGTTTTGTTATTAAAGTGTTCCACAAACGTGCCCCCTTCCGATTGCTCTGTATATAGAGGTGCTTTGTCTTTGGCGTTAATATCTGGCGCATTGTATTGATTTGGCAGCGCTATAAAACTTATGTTTTGTGGGTCCGTAGCAATTCCCAAATTGGTTGTAAACTCCGTTTCATTAATGTTTGATTTGTCAATGTAACAGGCATCTGTAAATAGTTTTGAGTTGACCTTTTTTTCTTGCACAAAAGGTAATTTCATGTCAAAAATGGGAAACAAATTATCTAAATACGATTCGTTTTTTAAGGATAGTCCTTGATAGCTAGAATCTGGTGTTGCATAGCGTTTTATATAGTTTAACTGAAAATAATTTGCTTTAATTGTCCCTGTGTCTGTTTTAGGGATTTGTAATTTATGAGTCATTACATAATGCGTATCCTCTGCATTCGTTTCTACATCTAGAAAACGTGTACTGGAATTTTGTAATTCGGTTTCTGTGACACCTAATAAATTTCCTTTTTTCAGAAAGATTCTTGGAAATTCATTATCCCCTTTATTTAATGCAAGGCCTAATTTTTTTTCTGTATTCAGAACATCAAACTCTGAGTCTAATAGTTTAAATAAAGGCCACTCATTCCCATAATAGTCTTTTTCTACAAAGGAGTTATCACCTAATAAATCCATATTAAAAGTATTAGAATAATTTTCGTAATAATTGAAAGAATCTAAATTCTCATTTCTTATATCTAGGTATAACGCGTTTTTGTTAATATGTTTTTGAGTCACTGCTAAATAAAAATCTTCAGGTAATTTTTCTTCAAATACAGTTTCGTTGTCAACCCTTTCAACAAACGTTTTTATATCAACTCCATCAAATGCACTAAAAAATGCTGCCGAATCTAGAAAAGCAAGCACATCTTCTTTGTCGTGCTTCCGTCTAAATTTTTCTGCAAGTGTCGCAGCAGGGTCTAAAGCTGTAAACTCGAGTTTAGACTCCAGTTGTCGTGCTAATTTAAAGGTTGGTTCAAAACCAATTTTTTCAAAAATAATTTGAATACCCAATGAATCTTTATTAAAATCTCCTAGATAATCCCCAGATTCTATACGCGACAACTTATTTTCGTTATTATAAAACGCAACATTTAATGAATCTTCATCTAAAGCTTTAAACGCATCCAAAGCAGCTGCTGAATACCCAAAACCGAGTGCGCTTGCCGCCAATGGACTTGGGTCTGTATAGGTGGGTTGGTTAGCCACTAACAGGTCGTGTGAATCCCAAATAGTGTTTGTTAAATCATTTTTTGTTCTTGCAGCAACAGTATCTGAGTCAATGAGTGAGGTTTTAACAATTCCCTTATAAATTATATAATCAATTTTTGGAAAATTTAAATTTGGCTGATCTTCAGGTTTTAGAACAATATTAACTTGAGCTGTATTTCCTTCTATGGGCTGAACCAAAACAGCGCCACTGGTAATAGCAAAGGCCTTGGCATTAGAGCTTGCCTTAAACATATTACCTAATTTGTAATTGTTTTCATCAATAGCACCAAATGCTTGACCACTAGTTTGGTTCTGTAATTTTGAAGGTTCTGTAAAAAAATGAAATGCCATATTTTTATTTTAATTTATAACTCGTGTGATATTTATTGTTTTGAGCACACACTCTATCTTTTGGATTAAAGTCCAAATGCTTTAAATTCTCCATCCGTAAGGGTGACAGTTTCGCCGCTTTCATTGGTAAGCACTGCAATAAATGTGCCTGTTATGAAGTCGGAACTTACAGTACTTAGTGTCACAGACCCTTGTGTGGCTTCCCCATTATCAATATTTAAAGGATTCGAGTCTAGGTCTAACTCATAATCGCCATTTTTATTGATATCATAGGTACCTGGTACAGGTTCTCTTGGAAGCCCAAGGACAATCCAAGAAAAATTGGCGTCGTTAGCTTCGCCAATTCGCCCTTCAATGGCTAAACGTAAGGAGCCTATTGTTCCAAGATTCTCGTATTGGTAGGTGGTTTCATCGACAGTGTATCTTAAAAACGTTTCTGGGTTTTCGGCTACGGGGTCTGCTCTCGCACCATCAGAGCTACAGGAGTAAATTCCAAAACTTGTCATTAGGACTATTGCGACTAGAATGTGAGTTATTTTTTTCATATACTTATTTCTATTTTTCAATTGCCGTTTTCATTTTCTTTAAAATTTAAATTCTTTTTTTTCACTACATCTTATTGATCTGAAATCGCTCTAAAACTTCCATTAGTTACAGCATACGTTTCGTTTCCTATAGTTGCAGAACCGCTAAAGGTGCCATCGATGGTTTTGTTTGTATTGCTTGTAATGACTAAGTTTCCGGAGTTTAAACTTTGGATGGTAGAGCCCTTCACTATTATCCTACAATGGTATAAACCAGACGTAAATACATCTCCCGAAAATGGGTAGGTGCCTGGTTCTACATTTTTATCAGGAATTAGCAAGGCTATTCTTATATAGTTTGGATCGGTGAGTGGTAAATTATTATTTCCGTTTATAGATAGGTTTACTCCACTAAATGCCGAAGCTACTCTTGCATCGCCTCTAATATCTATTTCCTCGCCATTTAAAGTGAAAGTGATAAACAAATCATTAGTTCCTGTGGTTTCTTCATTGTCAGAACTGCAAGACTGTACCGTGAAAATTCCTGTTGTAATTACTAATACTGCTAAAATTGTTTTGACTCTTTTCATGCTTTTTTCTTTTGTTTTTTTATTGATTTTTAGTGTTCGTTTTTAATTTTATGAGAGCTTGCTTTAATTCAATTTTGGAATTTAAATGTGATGTGTCCAATTTTATTTTAAAACCATCCCTAAATTTCTCAAAATTGAATTTTGGTACTAATTCACCCTAAAATAACAGATAAATAGTCAATTTTAAAAGTAGTTGTGGTTGAAATTTATAAATTTCAACCACAACTACTTACCTTTAATTAATTGATTTTCAGTATTCAACATTGATTTTGAGAGTAATTATAAATTTTGTAAGTTTAGACTCCCAAATACTACGTAGTACATGTTAAACTCTAAAAATCCTTACACTTTTTTCAATACCTATTGTTTAAGAACACCGCTTTTACCATTGAATCGGGTTTTAAATGCAATTAAAAAAAGAGATATTGAGGATGAGTATTTAAAAGAGTATTGGCAAAAAAATCATTTAAAAGAGGCTGTTTTTTTAGCATCGCCCTACCTATTCTCTGAACTAGAATTACTATTTGAGGGGAAAATTACTTCTGTAAAAAAAGCAGAGAAGTTAAAGCAAAGCTTTTTAAAATATGTTCTCAGAGCCTCCTCTCGTTGTACGCCTTTTGGGCTCTTCTCTGGAATTTCAGTTGGAGGTTTTAATAAAAACTCCCGAATTGAGATAAAAGCTGTTGAGCAACACAAACGGATCACCAAATACGATACCAATTATATTGCATCACTCCTCAATCATGTTTCGGAGAATACATTCATTAAAAACCAATCATTATTTTTTCCGAACACAACACTTTATAAAGTTGCGAACCAGTACCGCTATATAGAATATCAATTAGATAATGGAAAAAGAACATATAGCCTTGAAGGGGTTGTGCACTCCTCCTATTTGGAAACAATTTTTAAAGCTTCTGAAAAGGGGAAAACGATTCATCAACTCATAAATGAAATCAAAACTAGCGATATTTCCACGGAAGACGCCAGTGGATTTATACAATCATTGATAGAAAACCAGATCTTGGTGAGTGAGTTTGAATTGAATGTTACAGGAAAGGATTCTCTAAGTATAGCAATTGAAAAAATAGATTCATTTAAAGGAGACCATCAAATAACGTCGGTTTTAAAGTTATTACAAGAGCAATTAACTGGCATTGATAGAAAAACAGGAAATACGTCTATTCCTTATAAAGATTGCTTTACGCTTATTAAAGATCTAGGTGTTGCGTATGAAGAAAAGTATGTTTTTCAAACAGATTTATTTGTTCAAACAAACACAAATACCTTAGCAATTAAACATGGATATACTGTAAAAAAAATACTCCCATTACTAAATAAACTATCTCCTTTTCAGCCTAATATAAAACTAGAACACTTTAAAAAAGCATTCTTAGAGCGTTATGAAACGAGAGAACTTCCACTAGCTCAAGTTTTAGACATAGAACTAGGGATTGGTTATATTCAGAATCAATCCATTTCGGATACCACGCCTTTTTTAGAAGATATACTGACTCAAAAAAGCAATCATACAGAAGAAACTTTTGCATGGAATGAAATTGATACGATTCTTTATCAAAAATTATTAGACTCAGAAAGCAACAATCAACATACCATAGAGCTTAGAGATAGCGATTTTGAGCACATTGAATCCGATTGGAGTCATACTCCAAATACGTTATCTGCATTTACAGAGGTGCTAAAAACAGATACTGAAGAATACCTCGTAGTGAATGGATTAAGTGCACATGCAGGGAGTTTATTAGCACGCTTTTCGTATGGAGATACAAAATTATTAGAGCATCTAAAACAAATTGTTTCGTTGGAACAAACAATGCAGTCTGAAAAAATAATTGCAGAAATTGTACATCTTCCTGAAACGAGAACGGGCAATATTTTAAAAAGACCTCATTTAACAGCCTATGAGATCCCGTATTTATCTAAATCTACAGTGCCTTTTTCACAACAAATTTCTATTAATGATTTATGGATTTCAATAAAAAATAATACGATTATTCTAAGGTCAAAAAAACTAAATAAAGAAATATTACCTCGATTAACAAATGCGCATAACTACGCACTTAGAGCACTGCCTATCTATCATTTTTTATGTGATTTACAATTTCAGAATAAAAAAAGGTATTTAGGATTCTCCTGGCCACAGCTTTCCGAAAAACATGCGTATTTACCTAGAGTTGTATACAAAAATACAATCCTATCAAAAGCCAAATGGAATTTAAAAAAAGGAGTGATTAAAACATTTATGGTTCATTATAGTGATGAAACATCAATATTAGCATCCATTCAAGAATGGAGGAAACGTTTTCAGGTTCCAAAATATGTGCAATTGGTAGAGCATGACAATACCCTTTTAATAGATTTAGAAAGTTTTATAAGCTTACAACTGTTATTAAGCACCCTTAAAAACACTAAGCAGTGTCTACTAGAAGAATTTTTGTTTACTGAAGAAACCATTGTGAATAGAGAACAGGAACGCTTTACAAATGAATGTATTATAGCGCTGTATAACAACGAAAAGCTAAAGAGTAAATCCCTATGAAACGATCTTTTATATTAGGTGATGAATGGCTCTATTACAAACTTTACTGTGGTAAAAGAACTGCGGAATTGATTTTGGTTGATTGTATAAAACCACTTACTGAAAGTTTAGTTGTGGATGGATTAATAGATCAATGGTTTTTTATTCGATATGCAGATCCAAAGCCACATATAAGAATTCGATTTCATTGCAATCAGATTAGTAAACTTGGAACCATTATTGATACTATTCACAAATCTATAGCTACGTATGTAGAAAATGATTTGATTTGGAAGGTTCAAACAGACACTTACAACAGAGAGATTGAACGCTATGGGGAACTCACAATGATTGGATCAGAGGATATGTTTTTTTATGACAGCAGCACTAGCATTAACGCTTTGAATTTGATAGAAGATGAGGAGCTCCTATTTTTATTTGTTTTAAAATCCATAGATGCATTGTTAAGTGTTTTTGAATACGATTTAAAAGCTAAAATTAGTTTCTCTAAAGTCAACCTGACTTCTTTTAGAAAAGAGTTCAAAGCGGATAAAAATTTAAGCAAACAGCTAAATATAAAATATCAAAAGTTAAGACCTAAAGTGGAATGGTTCATGGCTTTAAAAGAAAGTAGTGATTATGACGCTCTCTTAAAATTAATAACGACTAAAAACAGAAAAATCGAAACAATTAAAACACCTATTTTAGATTTGTATAAGAATAATAAATTAGAAGTTTCGTTAGTTCATTTACTATCAAGTTATATACATATGATGGTCAACCGTCAATTTAGAGACAAACAACGTTTATTTGAATTGGTATGTTATGATTGCCTATTTCGATATTACAACAGCCAATTCGCGAAACAATTAAATTAACTCACCGTGAAGTATAAATTACCCCCCATATTTATCTTTCTATTTCTGACTTCAACCCTTTGGAGTCAACGAACGACTTTGGATTCTTTAAAGCTGAAAACTTATGATGAGTTAAAGTATGTCATTGAAACTACAAAGTTAGAATCCATTAAAAAAATAAGTGCTACTGCCTTTCTAAATAAAGCAAAAAAGGATGATAACCTCATAAAAATAGCTGAAGGATATAACTTTTCCCTAAGTGTTTATTCTCATACTCTTTCGGGAATTAAATATGCGGATAGTATTATACAAGTGTCTCATAAAATAAAAGACACTAATTTTATAGCTAATGGATATTTAAATAAAGGAATCCAGCTATATTATTCAGCAGAACATAAAGAGGCCTTAAAAAACTATCTATTAGCTCATGAGTTAGCATTGGATAATAATAACTTATTTCTCCAATTAAAAATAAAACACTACATAGCCTCATTGAAAAACACTATTGATGAAGAAAAAGAAGCTCTTGTAATGTTCAAAGAAAACTTAACTTTTTTCAATAATGCTGATAATATTAAAAGATATAGAAAACAATATCTAAAATCTTTATTCTCTTTATCAAATTCCTATAACATAAATAAGATACCAGATTCATCTTTAGTATTTATTGAACGTGGAATCAAGGAAAGTCTAAAAAGTCCTGAAAAATATTTGTACCCGTTTTTTGTTTTATCTTACGGAGTCACAAAACAGCTTAAAGGCGAATATGAAATCGCTATTGATAGTCTACTTAAAGGGGCTTCCCTATTAAAAAATCAAAAAAAAGAATTATGTGACAGCTATTTACTATTAAGTGAAACATATTACTTAAATGGCGAAAAAACAAAGTCAACTGAATATTTGAAAAAAATTGATTCTATCTACATTAATGATTCACGTGTCATTTCACGGGCAAAAAAAGCGAACGAACTATTAGCTAAATATTATCAAGAAACAGGCGAAGTAAAGCTGCAATTAGAAAAGATAAAAAAAATCATTAAAATAGATAGCGTTCTTAAAATAAAACATGAAAGTCTTGGGAAAAAAATAATCAGAGAATATGAAACACCACTTCTAATTTCTGAGAAAGAACGACTTATATCAGAACTGGTTATAAATAATACTTCTAAAAAAACAAGTATTTCCGTCTTAGTTATTTCAACTTTTATTTTTTTATTATTAACTTTTTATTTTTTTAGAAAAAATAAAGTAAATAATAAAAGGTTCAATACTTTAATGCAGGAATTTGATAGTAAGAAAAAACTATCTAGCAATAAAAATACTGATTTAACAGAAATTATTACTACTGAATTATCAGAAGAATTAGCCAATAAAATTCTCTTAAAATTGGAGAACTTTGAGAAAAAAAATAAATTTACTAAAAAACAATATTCTCTAAATGATCTTGCTAAAGAGTTAAATACAAATAGCAGTTATTTATCAAAGATAATAAATAGTTCAAAACAAGTTAATTTCACTAATTACCTAAACAAATTAAGAATTGAATATGCAATAGAAAGATTAAAGACAGATACCTTGTTTAGAAAGTACACTGTTCAGTCCATTGCCGAAGAAACAGGTTTTAATAAAGCACAATCTTTTTCAACAGCATTTAAGAAAAAAACAGGGATTTCGGTCACTTATTTCATAAATCAGCTAAAACGTAATTAACCTACTAACTGTTAGGGTTTTAAATTTATTTTTTAGTATTGAAATTTATAAATTTCAATACTAAAAAATAGTATTTCACCTAATTTATTCCTTATTTAACAGTTAATCTTAAATCGTTTAAAGTTATGAAAAAATCAAAAGAACAAAACAGCAAATTAAGTATTGAGAAATTTCAAATTTCAAAAATTAACAACCCTCAATTGATAATTGGAGGAAAAGCTAATTTTGCTGATAATGATGATGATGATGATCGTACTATTAGTGATCAACACTAAATAATATTCATGTCAAAGTAATATAATTAGTTCTGTTTTTGAAATCAGTAATTAATTATATTACTAGATGTGTTTTAAATAAAAAATTAATGAAGTTATATCCTACACTAAGGTTTCTTTTTATTACTCTAATATTTTATCAATGTAAAAAGATGGAACACGCCTCAATTCATTTAGCTCCTATTAAAAATGTGACAGATACTTTGTTTGGGCAAAAAATAGTAGACCCCTATCGTTATTTTGAAGATCTCAATGATACAATTGTTATCAATTGGTTAAAATCACAAGAAGATTATTCAAAAAAAACAATAGAACGTATCTCAGGATATAAAAGACTTAAAGAAAAAATCATTAGTCTAGAAAAAAATACTCCTTTTACGATATCAAAATATAAGGTAACAAATAAGGGTTCTTATTTTTACTTAAAACGAAATTCAGATGAGGATAGTCCAAACCTGTATTACAGGCAAGGTTTTTTGGGAGAAGAAGAACGCATCTTTACTCCTAAAGATTTTAAACCAAAAGATAATTATTTAATTAACTACATACAACCGTCATGGGATGGGCAAAAAATAGTTATTGGGCTTACTAAAAATGACAAAGAGTTTTCAGATTTAATTGTAATCGATGTTACTTCGAAAGAAATACTAAACGGAATTACAGGGAACTCTTTACCTACTAATTTAGGAGGGGTTGATTGGCTTCCAGACAATACAGGTTTTATATATACCTACATTCCAATTATAGCCCCTAAAACAAAAGGCTATTTGCATAACTCAAAAGCAATTATCTATAAAATTAACAAAGAAAATAATCAATTAAAAGATGTTTTTTCTAAAAATAACAACCCCGAAATCAATTTTAAAGAACAAGATTTTCCTTTAATTTATTTAACAAATCCTAAAAATAAATTTACTCTTGGATCTGTTGCAGGAGTTGCTAGTTATAGAGACACTTATTTTATAGAGACAGATGACCTAATTAATGGAAAAAATAACTGGAAACCTTTATTTAAAAAAGAAGAACAAATCAAGCAGTTCATAATAAATGGAAATGAACTTATATACAGGACCTCTAAAAATGCTACAAATTATACAATTTGTAAAACGTCATTATTAAAACCTAATTTTATTAACCCCAGTATATTAGTGTCTGAAGACCCTACACGAGTTATTACAGATATAGCCATAACGTCTCACGGAATTTTTTATGTAAAAACAAAAAATGGAGTCGATGCAAAACTATACTGTTTAAACAATGACATCACAAAACATATTTCTATTCCAAAAGCTTCAGGCAAGATAAATATATCCTCCAAGGGTTCTGGTTATAATGATTTATGGGTAACAACTGAAGGGTGGCTAAGCAACAAAGAAAGGTATCATTATAATTCAGAAACAAGCATGCTCAAAGAGGAGAATTTAAACGTAGTCTCAAAGATTCCAGAATTAGAAAATGTTATTGTAAAAGAGATTGAAATCACCTCACATGATGGAACAAAAGTTCCGTTATCGATTATTCACAAAGACAACATTAAGTTAAATTCAAATAACAGGTTACTGATAAATGGATATGGAGCGTATGGCTATTCTCAAAAACCTATTTTGAATAGTTTTTTATTAAATTGGATCAATGAAGGAGGCATATATGCTGTTGCTCATGTTCGAGGCGGGGGTGAAAAAGGAAATGCATGGAGAAAAGGTGGTTTTAAAGCAACAAAACCAAATACATGGAAAGACTTTATAGCCTGTACGGAATATCTTATTGAACAGAAGTACTCTACTTCCAAAAAAATAGCTGTGTGGAGCCGTAGTGCTGGAGGCGTTCTTATTGGTAGAGCTATTACAGAGCGACCAGATTTGTTTAAAGCTGCTATAATTCAAGTAGGTAAGATAAATACGATGCGTTCAGAGTTTGGTCAAAATGGAAAAAATAGCATCAAAGAGTATGGGACAGTAACGGATTCGTTGGAGTTTAAAGCATTATTAGAAATGGATGCATATCATCATGTTAAAAATAATATTGAATATCCTTCGGTGTATTTAACTGCTGGTATGAATGACGCTAGAGTTCCTGCATGGCAACCTGGTAAATTCGCTGCTCGACTCCAAGCTGCTACCGCTTCTGAAAACCCTATTTTATTATCCGTTGATTTCGGCGGCGGGCATGGTCTTGATATCTCATCAGATAAAAAGAACACAGAACTATCTAAAATTTTATCTTTTGCTCTCTGGCAAACTGGACATCCAGATTATCAATTGGATTAAATAATATTTACAACATATAAACCTCTAATATTTAAAAAAAAGAACTTGCATCTTGTACTAATTATATTATTTGATGTGTTTTAAATAAAAAATTAATGAAGTTATACCCAACACTAAGGTTTCTTTTTATTACTCTAATATTTTATCAGTGTAAGAGAGTGGTACACGCCTCAATTCATTTAGCACCTAAAGTAGATGTTACTACTGAATATCATAATCAAAAGGTCAATGATTCTTATCGATATATGGAAAACCTAAATGACACTCTAGTTGTAAAATGGCTGAAGGATCAAACAGCATTTTCTAATAAAATTATTGAGCGTATCAAAGGAAGAGCGCACATCATTGCCTTAGAAGAAGAAATGGAAGGTAATACTGATATAAATACTAAGTATTTAAAAATTACTCCAAACAATAAGTGTTTTTATCTTAAAAATAATTTATCCAACAGTACGTTTAGCCTTTACTATAGAGATGGATTAACGAATGAAGAAATAATGTTAGTAAACCCTAGCCATTTGAGTTCAAATAAAAATGCGACTATTAATTATATTCAACCAAATTATGATGGAAGTAAGATACTTATAAACGTAAGCGAAAATGGCGCAGAAATTGGTAATATGTACATTTATGACGTTATAAATAACACGCTTTTAAAAGACGTAATAACGAATTGCTGGCCCTCAGCATTAGGCGGCGTTTCATGGTTAACAAACAATGAAAGTTTCATCTATTCACACATCCCTGTCATAGATTCTAGTTCTGAAGAATTCATTCTGAACACAGCTTCCGTTTTATATACTTTAGGGCAAAACACTAAAAACCGTACTGTTTTACTCTCTAAAAAAAACAATCCAAATCTGGAGATTGCCTCTGGAGATTTTCCAATTGTTTCCATAAAAAATCAAAACAAAAAGTATGTTTTTGGACGCATTGGCGGCGCTAGGAATTTTGACGATTACTATTATGCAAAATACTTTTCTAATTCTATTGAATGGAAATCTCTGTACAAAAAAGAAGACAAGGTTAAAGAGTTTATTATAGATGATAATGACAACCTATTTTTTGTAACTGCGCAAAATGCTTCTAATTATAAGATTGGTAAAACTTCTTTGAATAACCCAAATTTTAATAATTTTGAAATTATAATTGAAGAAGATCCTACAGCCGTAATTACAGATTTGGCGATAACAAGTGAGGAATTATTTTATGTAAAAACTAAGAACGGAGTTGATGCACGTTTATATCAATTAATAAACAACACTACAAAAGAAATTCCAATTCCCAAACAATCTGGAAACATTCGTTTAATTTCAAATGGATCACGTCATAAACAATTATGGATAAAAATTGAAGGATGGACAAATGAAATTGAAAGGTATATATATAATTTTGAAGGTGGCGTTTTTAAAAGAGACGATTTATTTCCTTCAAACGCTTCTAATAAATTAAATAATTTCATAGTTAAAGAAATTGAAGTCACATCTTACGATGGAACTAAAGTGCCATTGTCAATAATTCACAAGAAAAATTTAGTTTTAGACGCTAACAACCCTGTTTTAATGACAGGATATGGAGCTTACGGAATATCTGATACTCCCTATTTAGACAAACACATGTTTCATTGGGTCAATAATGGCGGTGTTTATGCTATTTCACATACAAGAGGCGGAGGCGAAAAAGGAGATATATGGCACAAGGGAGGCTATAAAAAAACGAAGCCAAATACATGGAAAGATTTTATAGCCTGTACTGAGTATCTAATTTCAGAAAACTATTCTTCTCCTAAAAAAGTTGCTGCATGGAGCGCGAGCGCAGGTGGAATTTTAATTGGGAGAGCTATTACAGAGCGACCAGACTTATACGCAGCAGCGATCATTAAAGTTGGAATCTTAAACACATTACGCAACGAATTTGGAGCGAATGGGAAAAATGGCATCAAGGAATTTGGAACTGTTTCTGACTCGCTAGAATTTAAGTATCTGTTAGAAATGAATGCTTATCATCACATTAAAGAAAACACGAACTACCCAGCGGTATTATTAACGGCAGGTTTGAATGACTCCAGAATTTCTGCTTGGCAACCGGCAAAATTTGCTGCACGAATGCAAGCTTCAACTTCTTCAAATAAACCTATTTTATTTGCGATGGATTTTGAAGGTGGGCATGGATTTGGTAATTCTTAAAATAAACAAAATAAAGAGCTAGCTGACGTTTTAACATTTGCACTCTGGCAAACTGGACATTCAGATTTTCAGCCACGTCGATAATTTTTTATGTTTTGAATTCACGATTTCCGTTTTACCGCCAATACGATAGCAAAGACTGCGGCCCCACCTGCCTAAAAATCATTGCCAAGCACTATAAAAAAACCATTCACTTAGCCCAGCTCCGTGAGTTAAGCGAAACCACACGAGCAGGCAGTAATTTTTTTGAATTAAAAGAAGTTTGCAGCTAAAAAACAGCTGTTATAAAATGCATATTTTTTCAAGAACTTTTCAAAACCCGATTCAATGGTAAAAGAGGTGTTCTTAAACAATAGGTATTGAAAAAAGTATAAGGGTTTTTAGGTTTTAACATGCAATAGATAGGATTTGAGACTCTAAACTTACGAATTTTATAATAATTTTCAAAAATAATATTAAAGTATCTTAAAATCAGTATTTTATAAATAAATCAGCAGGTTAAAATTTATAAATACGGACATGAAATTTATAAATTTCAACATACATCATTTTGAAAAACAAATACTTATCCATTATTTTACGATGAAATTAGTTGCAACAATTTTAGGCGGAAACCGAAAAGCCTTTTTAGAGTAGGTAAACTTAATTTTATTATTATGAAAAAATTAGAAGATTTTATTTGTAACAAAGTTGAAGTAGATTCAATTTACGGAGGAAGAGTAGCAAGCTCTAATTGTGACACATTGACTTTAGATGGCCATGGCGGAGGCTCAAATGATGGAGATGATAGCGATTGGGCAGATTGTTTCTAATAATTACACCAAAAGAGGTATAAACATATTCTTTTATACCTCTTTTTATTAAATACATATGATTCTAATATTAAGCACTAAAGATGATGTAAACACGAATGGAGTTATTGAATGGCTAAGGCATTTTAATACACCGTTTGTCCGTTTAAATGATGAAGATATACTAAATGGAGATGTTCAAATATGTTATAGCCTATCTAATAATAAATTTATTATTAAAGGCTCAAGAAAAATTATGTTAAAAGATATTAAAGTAGTTTGGTTTAGAAAATTTGGCTTTTTATATAGTTACGAAAATTTTTTCAATGAATTTGATAAAACAAGTAACTTGAAAAGTTACAGTTATTCAGAGTTCGATAAAGTACGAAAATTATTATTTAAACTATTAGATGATAAAAAATGGCTATATAATAAAACTAATATGCCATCAAAAATTGAAGTCTTGATGATTGCTCAAAAAAATGGTTTAAAAGTCCCCAAAACCATAATGACTAATCGTAAGTCTGATGTAGAAGCTAATTTTACTGAAAAAGATGAAATTATTACCAAATCATTAGGGGAAGCAGCTAATATAAATCTTTTAGATTCTTCTACTTCATTGTTAACACAGAAGTTTAAATTAGAGGAATTAATAGATTTAAATTTTTTTCCCTCATTATTTCAAGAGTATTTAGATAAAAAATTTGAATTAAGAATTTTTTATCTAACCGGAACGTTTTATTCAATGGCTATGTTTACTCAAAAAAATAAAAAAACTTCTATAGATTTTAGAAATTACGATTTTAAGACCCCTCCTAGGCGAGTCCCTTATAAATTACCAAAACCTATAGAACAAAAGTTAGATGGTTTTATGAATGAATTAGGTGTTAATACAGGTTCAATTGATATGATCTATACAAAAAATAAAGAATTTTATTTTTTAGAAGTAAATCCAACAGGGCAGTTTGGAATGACAGCAGTACCATGTAATTACCCGATAAATAAAAAGGTAGCAGAATATTTAACTAATTCATTAAATTAAATGAAGCTAATAGAATTACTTCCTAAAGAAAAAAATCACTGGTTTTCTGCAATTTTTCAAATAGCCGAATCAAATATAATTAACGAAGAGATAGTGGATAAAAAAGAAAATATTTATATATCTTCAAATTACTATGAAACTAATATGCTACAACCTTCTCACTATTATAAGCCTGTAATCCTTTAATGAATATAGATACTCACAATTATACATTTTTTTCAGAGTTTTATTCTGAAAATCAAAACCACTTTAAACTTTATGCTTCGTGTGTTCCTGTAAAAGGGGTAAACAGAGGGGCTATATTTGATTTACAAAGAGGAAATATTCATTTTGTTCCTAATATTCTATTAGAACTTTTAGAGGAATTTTCAGATAGACAACTTTTTGAAGAGTATGCTGAACAAAAAAAGATGTTATATAAGTATTTCAATTACTTGTATGAACAGGATTTAATATTTTGCACTAATACCCCTCTAAATTTCCCCTCAATTTCGAAAAATAATTATTTTAGTCCTAATTATTTAGATTTTTTGTCAGTAGAAATTAATACTATGCAACCATATAAAATAGCCTTATTTGAAAGGATTGACAATTTGGGAGTAAGAGAACTAGTACTGATTCAAAATATTTTTAATATAGATAATATAAAAAAAATATTGAAGCTATGTGAAGAATCAAAAATAACAGGTATTGTTATTATAACGCCGTATCTTGAATCATTAAAGGATGAAGAAATATCAAAAATATTTAATCGTAATTTGAGAGTTTTACAATGGATCTTTTATGGTACTTCGCAAATTAAAGAGCTTAACTCAAAAATTGTTTTTTCTAAAAAAACTTTAGCTAATATTCTTTGTAAGCGAATAAGTAGTGTCAATGATTTTGTTGTTAATACGAGTGCTTATATTGAAGCTTTAAGCTACAATTTATATTTTAATAAAAGAGCATACATAACTGATAACGGTTTTGTAAAGCATACTATTGATGATCCATTTACATATGGAAATATTGAAAAGGAAGAGTTTAAAAAAATAATTCTTTCTAAAAAATTTCAAAAACTATGGTGTATAACAAAAAATGAAATAAAAATATGTAAGAATTGTGAGTTCCGTTTTGTTTGTCCTGACAATCGAATTCCAGTAAAAGAAAATAAAAAGGAATATACTCAAAAAACATCTTGCTGTTATAATCCAAAAACTAATATGTGGAAGATAGATGAAACAATATAAGTATTTATTATATCATATTGCGCTTATTCTAACTTTTTCAAGCTGTAGCTCTATTAAGTTATATCGAAATTTCAATTACTTTAATGGAGCTGACTTTTATAATGATTCTCTAAGATTAAGAGGAACTTTTTTTGGCGATATTAAATTTGAAAATAATTTCAAAAAATCAGATATCGTTAAACCATATAAACAAAAAAACTTATTAGTATATGGAAAATCAAATGGGGAGTATGAAGTGTTTCTTTTCATAAATAATCGTAAAAAAAAGGACTCATTAGGAACTGCTTTGATTTCAAACGATAAGATAAAACGAAGAGTAGTTTATGAAAAAGTGGGGCAGGAAAAAACAATAACTATCTTACTCCAAAGTATTGGAAATAAAAAATCTAACACTACAATTTTACGAGATGGTAATACAATTATAAACTCAATGAAAATTAATGATTTAAATAAAAATAACCTAACTTATATGAGTGTATTTAATAAGCATAAAAATGAAAATAATTTTTTGTATGTTATGAATAAACTTAAGAATGCTCCTATTAATGAAAGCAATAAAAATAAATGGGTGAAACGTCAACTACTAACAACTTTACTATCACATGATACTAGTAACGATAAGTATAAAAATTTATTAGGTAATTTTGAAAAAAGAGTAAGGGAGAGACAACAGAAATGTGTTGATAGTGTTATTGCTGAAAACAACAGTTTTTTAGATTCCGAGGCTATTAAAAAAATTTTAGAATTAGCAAAAGAGACAAGAATTTTGATGTTAAATGAAAATCATTGGAAACCTAATCACCGTATATTAGCTCAAAAATTACTCTCTTTACTAAAAAAAACCGGATATGATTACCTTGCTATTGAAGCGGTAGATAAGCAACGAGATAGTATCCTAAATATTAGGAAATATCCTATTAAAAATAGTGGTTATTATACTAGGGAATCTTATTTTGGGTTGTTTCTTAGAGAAGCATTAAGTTTAGGTTTCAGAATTGTAGGATATGATGATTCAGAATCTAATAATAGGGAAAAATCTCAAGCTCAAAATATTAAGAAAATCATTGATGCAGATAAAACAGCTAAAGTATTTGTTTATGCAGGGATTGATCATATTCTAGAAAATAACCCTGCAAATAAAAGGATGGCTGAGTATTTTAAAGAACTTACGAATATAAACCCTGTAACTATCGATCAAGTTGAAATTGTAGCAGATACAAAGTGCGAAATAGTATTAAGTGAATCTAAGCATTTCTTAAAAACTGAAAAGGTTAATACTAATGTTGATTATTTCTTATTAAATAATATTATTCCTAATCTTAGTAAATTATTTGATAGTGAAAAATTATCTAAGATATCATTTAATGCCCCAATCATTAGCAATTACCATAATAGGGATTTACTTATTTCTGTTTATTATCAAAAAGAATACGAAAAGCATAAATCAAATAGTATTCCCATACTAAATAAAATTATTAATATAAAAGATAATAATATTAACCTTCAAGTTTTTGCTAATTCTAAATTAATTATTAAAATTGTAGACGAAAATAATAAAATTGTTTTAATTAAAAGAATTGAGAACAAATAGCTTCCCCCACTACAAACAAAGAGACCACAAAGACTGCGGGCCCACCTGCCTAAAAATCATTGCCAAGCATTATAATAAAACCATTCACTTAGAGCAACTACGTCAGTTAAGCGAAACCACTCGTTCTGGCAGTAGTTTGTTGGGTTTAAGTGAAGCTTCGGAGGGTTTAGGTTTTAGAAGTTTAGGCATTAAGGTGGATTTACAAAGACTTTTGGAGGCGCCTCTACCATGTGTTTTGCATTGGAACAAAAACCACTATGTCGTTTTGTATAAAATTAAGAAAGATGTGTTTTATACTTCTGATCCAGCCCATGGCTTATTAAAATACAATAAAGCAGACTTTTTAAAACATTGGATAGGCAATAATGCGGATGACGAAACCGAGGAAGGCATAGCCCTATTGTTAGAGCCAACCCCCAAGTTTTACACTACAAATTTTGATGACAAAGAAAAACGTATGGGGTTCCGTTTTTTGTTTAAATACCTCTTTAAATACAAGCGCTTTTTATGGCAACTAGTCATTGGGTTGTTAGCGGCGAGTTTATTGCAATTGATCTTTCCGTTTTTGACCCAGAGTGTCGTAGATGTTGGGATTAAAAACCAAGACATCCATTTTATCTATTTGATTCTTTTTGCGCAACTCGCCGTGTTTTTAGGAAGAACTGCCATTGAGGTTGTTAGGAGTTGGATTTTGCTGCATCTAAGCACCCGCATCAATATTTCATTAGTGTCCGATTTTTTTATTAAACTCATGAATCTCCCCATTGCCTTTTTTGACACTCGGATGACAGGGGATATTTTGCAACGGATTAATGACCATAAACGGATTGAGCGTATCTTAACAACTTCCTCCTTAAATGTGTTGTTTTCAATGGTGAACCTGTTGGTGTTTAGTTTGGTGTTGGCCTATTATAATATGACCTTGTTTTTTATATTTCTAGTGGGAAGCGTTTTGTATTTTTTATGGATTGCCATCTTCTTAAAAAAACGAAGAGATTTGGATTACAAACAATTTTCGGTCGTCAGTCAGGAGCAGTCTAAAGTCATAGAACTTATTAATGGCATGCAAGAAATCAAACTCCACAATGCAGAAAAACAAAAACGCTGGGGGTGGGAATTTTTGCAAGCCCGCTTGTTTAAAGTGTCTATAGAAGGTTTGGCCTTGGAACAATACCAAAACGTGGGTTCTGGATTTATAAACGAATTAAAAAATATATTAATCACCATTCTGTCGGCAAAACTGGTGATTGATGGCGAGATTACCTTAGGGATGATGTTAGCCATTAGTTACATTGTAGGACAATTAAATTCTCCCATAGCACAGCTTATTAACTTTGTGAGGGAAGTGCAAGACGCCAAAATATCTTTAGACCGTTTATCAGAAATCCACAACAAGGACGACGAAGAGCAATTGGACGATCAGAAAATTAAGGATATTTCTAAAGACGCGCATTTTGAATTGAAAAATATTTCTTTTCGATACATAGGCTCCGATCAGTTGGTTTTAAAAGAGTTGGACTTAATCATTCCAGCTAATAAAATCACAGCGATTGTAGGTACGAGTGGTAGCGGTAAAACAACCCTTATGAAGCTTCTGTTGAAGTTTTATGAACCGAACGAAGGAATGATTAAACTGGGCGTTTACGACCTTAAAAACGTCTCTCAGAAAGTGTGGCGGAACCAAAGTGGGGTGGTTATGCAAGAAGGCTATATTTTTAGTGATACCATAGCCAATAATATTGCGGTTGGTGTTGATTTTGTAGATAAACAAAAATTAGCCCACGCCGTTGATGTTGCCAACATTCAAGAGTTTATAGAAACCTTGCCTTTATCGTATAATACTAAAATAGGCATGGAAGGCGTTGGTTTAAGTACGGGTCAAAAACAACGTTTACTCATTGCTAGAGCGGTCTATAAAAACCCCAATTATTTATTTTTTGATGAAGCCACCTCAGCACTGGATGCCAACAACGAAAAAGTCATCATGGAAAAACTGAATACTTTTTTTAAGGATAAAACGGTGGTGGTGATTGCACACCGCTTAAGCACCGTCAAAAACGCTGATCAAATTGTGGTTTTGGAACAGGGGAAAATCGTAGAAGTTGGGACGCATGAAGCGCTTGTAAAACAAAAAGGGAATTATTATAATCTGGTGAAAAACCAATTAGAACTCGGAACCTAAGATGTCAGAACTATTAGAAGACATAGAGTTAAGAAGTGAGGAAGTCCAAGAGATCCTCACCAAAGTACCCCATTGGATGATCCGTTGGGGGAATGTGTTATTTCTGATTTTGATACTGCTTTTGGTTGCACTCTCGTGGATTGTTAAATACCCCGATGTTGTCGCTTCAGAAGTGATAATTACCACTGAAAATCCCCCTCAAAAAGAATACGCAAAAGTGACCGCTAAGATCGATACGATATTCGTAAGAGATTCAGAACCTGTGCACAACAAACAACCCTTGGCAATTCTAGAAAATACGGCTAATTACAAGGATGTTTTTTATCTGAAATCAATTATGGATTCGATACAGATTCAAAAACAATTGTTTTACTTTCCGATCGATGAACTCCCTATTTTATTTTTAGGAGAAATTGATGCGGCTTTTTCCATATTCGAAACTAATTATATTCAGTATATTTTAAATAAGGAATTAAAACCCTTTACCAATGTGGCACTTGCCAATAAAACAACGACTTCAGAATTGAACCGTCAGTTAAGAAATTCACAAGCACAAAAAGAACTAAATAAACAAGAATTAGAGTTCAAACAAAAAGATTTATCAAGAAGTAAAACACTTTTTGAAAAAGGAGTGGTTTCCGAACAAGATTATGAAACCAAGCAATTAGAGTTTTTGCAAGCGGAAAGAGTTTATAAAAACATGGCTTCTTCGATTTCCCAATTACGGGAAGCCATTTCAAACAGTAAGAACACCTCAAAAGGGACAGAAATCTCAAGTATTAGAGAAGAAAAAACGCTGCTCAAAAAAGTGATTCAGTCTTTTAATCAACTTCAAAAAAGCATGAAGGACTGGGAACTAAAATATGTATTAAGCTCAAAAATGGATGGAAACGTATCGTTTCTCAACTACTGGAGTGAAAATCAAACGGTGAATCAAGGCGATTTGGTTTTTACCATTATTCCAAAGGAAAACACTTCTTTTATTGCCAAGTTAAAAACACCTGCTCAGAACTTAGGAAAGGTTAAAGTTGGTCAAAACGTAAACATAAAATTACACAATTACCCCGATTATGAATTTGGTGTTTTAAAAGGAAACGTGACACATATTTCTGAAATTTCAAACAAGGATGGGTTTTATACGATTGATGTGTCACTGCCCAAAACACTAATCACTTCCTACAATAAAGAAATTGAGTTTAAACAAGAAATGCAAGGCGTCGCAGAAATTATCACAGAAGACCTACGATTGATTGAACGTGTGTTTTATCAATTTAAAAAAGTATTTAAGCAATAAACCTAAACAAAACAAAAAATCGCCTAAAAATTTCTTTTTAGACGACTTGTTTTATAAGTATAAATTAAACTACTAACCATTCAACGCTTATGCCCCACCCACAATTTCTAAAATCTCAACTGAAAATTTACTAAAAGATATTGTGGGTTCCATTTCCCCAAAACTCTGATCCATAACTCCACATTCCAAAGGTCAGTAAATATTGATAAAGGTTCACTTCAAAGAATAGAACGAGGGTATAATCCAACACTCAACACATTTAGGAGATTAGCAAATGCCTTTGAAATTACGTTGTCGGAGTTGTTTGAATTTGTGTCCCGTCCTAAAATAGCGTTACACCTAACACTATTTAATTATGGAAACACAAGGTTCAACTTACAAAAAGCGAACACAGAAAGATTACAGCTTAAGTTTAAAGCTACAAATTGTACAAGAAATTGAACAAGGATTACTAACAACTACAGGCGCTTTAGACAGGTATGGAATTCAAGCAGCTTCTACAGTTCGGAATTGGTTGAGAAAATTTGGTAACTTTGATTATCAATATACAATTGCTCAAGGTATGTCAAAAACTCCAGAACAACGTATTTTAGAATTAGAACAACAAGTTAAATTGCTTGAGAAGCAAAAAAACAGGGCGGAATATTTAGCAGAAAGAGCGGATAAGAAAGCTATTTTGTTTGATATGATGATAGATATTGCAGAAAAAGAGTTCAATATTCCTATCAGAAAAAAGCAAGAACCCAAGTAATAAAAGATTTCTCGAGTCAACACAAACAAAGCATAACAGCTACCTGTGAGTTACTTGGGGTTCATAGACAGGTTTATTATCGATCTATTCAATCTACAAAAGAAAAACTTCAATTAAGTTTTAAAGTGATAGAATTAGTGAAATCAAAACGTATTATCATGCCAAAAATTGGTACAAGGAAGTTGTATTATTTATTAAAAGAAGACTTAAATGAGCTTGGAGTTGGCAGAGATAAATTATTTAAAATACTAAGAGCAAATCGGTTATTGATTAAACCTAAAAAGAAATATCACACGACCACAAACTCTCATCATCGATTTAGAAAACATAAAAATCAGATTAAACAATTAGAGTTTATACGTCCAGAACAGGTTTGGGTAAGTGATATTACTTATATAGGAACTAGGAGAAATCCAAGTTATTTATCATTAGTAACAGATGCGTATTCCAAGAAAATCATGGGGTATAATGTGTCCGATAGTTTAAGTGTAAAAGGGGCTTTAAATGCTTTAGAGATGGCGCTAAAAAACAGAAACTATAAGAAAGAACCTATTATTCATCATTCTGATAGAGGACTACAGTATTGTTCAAATGAATATCAAAAAATACTAGATGTAAACAACATTAAACCAAGTATGACTGAAAAATATGATCCGTATGAAAATGCAATTGCAGAGAGAATAAATGGAATTTTAAAACAAGAATTTGATATTGATAAATATGATACGACTTTAGATATTAAGGCGAAAACTGTCCAAAACTCAATAAAAATATATAACAACTTTAGACCGCATTTATCTAATTCTTTGTTGACGCCTAAACTGATGCATCAGCAAAAAACATTGAAAAGAAAATCTTACAAAAAAAAAAAGGTAGCAATGTAAAATTACTACCTTTATAATTATTAATTCTGTAACGCTATTTCATAACATCGTCGCTTGGAACAAAACCGCAGACATCATTGAAAAATATGTCACCAAAGGCAAAGAAATTGCGATTGAAGGAAAACTTACAAATCGATCTTATGAAACCAAAGAAGGCGAGAAACGATTCATCACTGAAGTGGTGGTGAATGAAGTCTTGATGTTTGGGAAGTAAACTCATCTTTCTTCATAATAATAAACATATTAAACCAAAACAGCTTAGATAATGATCTAAGCTGTTTTATATAACGATAGTATTACTTCGTAGAAAAACAGAAATCTAATATCCAAAAAAGAATCTCATTTCTTCAACCCGTCTAAAAACCCACTAGGAGTTTGACCATAAAACTTCTTAAAGGATGTACTAAAATATTTTGGATTAGAGAAACCTGAACTATAGGCAACTTCTTTAATGCTTAGCAGTCCTTTAATAAGCAAGTTTTTAGCATGCTTTAGTTTGGTGTGAATTATAAAATCTTGCGGAGATAAATCTATTAAGTTTTTTAATTTCATATACAGAGAGGTTCTACTCATTCCAAAACTTTTAGATAAATCATGTACAGAAAATGAATTATTTTCGATGTTTTCCAAAATTTTATTTTCTAAATCTTGTAAAAAATCTTGATCTTTTTGAGTCCTAAATAAGGATGCGTTTTCTACATCAGAATCGTGCACATATTTTTCTCTTAATTTTATTTGAAACTTTAAAGTATTAATGATTTTTGCAAGTAATAACTTTATATCAACAGGCTTTTCTAAATACTCAGACACACCACTTTCGATACTTTCTAATTTTTGATTAGAGTTCTGTAATACCGTCAACATAAAAACAGGAATATGATTTAGATTGATGTTTTCTTTGAGTTTTTTTGACATTTCCATACCATCCATTTCGGGCATAATCAAATCTGTTAGAATAATATCCGGGAAATTTTGAGAGGCGTTTTCAATACCTTCCACCCCATTTCTAGCTTCAAATATTTGAAAATAAGTACCTAAAGTATCCACCAAAAGCCCTCTTAACTCGTCATTATCTTCGACAATAAGAATTTTAGCATCACTAAGTTTGCCTAATTCTGTTTGATTCACAAGAGGGACATCGTACTTTATCATATCAACATTTTGAATGGCACTTTCTTTGTATTTTGATTTTAAATTCTTAAGTAGAACCGTAAAGGTTGTCCCTTTATTTTCGACACTTTTAAAGCTGATAGATCCGCCTGTTTTATCAATTAACTTTTTAGTCATAATGAGACCTAGTCCTGTCCCAAGACTTTGACTATTAATTGCGTTTCTTGCTCTGTAATACCCTTTTAATATAAATTTTTGTTGGTCTTTAGGGATTCCTAATCCTTGATCTGAAATTTCAATTTGCAACTCTCCTGTAGATGTTTTATCTAAATTAACGACTATTTTTCCACTATCAAAAGAGTATTTAATAGCGTTTGACAAGAGGTTCAAAATAATCTTATCAAAAACGTCACTGTAGTAATAAAAGATCTCGAAATCCCAGTTATTATTAACGTCAATCGTTAAATCTCTTTCTTTAGTGAGGGGTTTAAAATTGTTTATTCTTCCCTGAAAATAACTATTTAAATCTACTTTAGTAACCTCCTGAAGAAGACTGTCTTGTGAAGTCGCTCTGTGAAAATTCAACATTTGTTCAAACAAAGAATTAATTCTTTTAACTGTTGTTTTAATTCTATTATTAGAGTCTGAATTTTTATTTGTTAAATTTTCTAATGAAGACAGTAAGATCGTAAGAGGGGTTTTTATTTCATGTGTAATATTATTAAAAAACTCAATTTGACTTTCTGCATTTTTCTTATTAATGATTACCGTTATAAAATGAATAATTAACCCAATGATTAGAATTAACAGAATCGCATAAACAATAAAAGCATTAAAACTTGCCCACCACGGCGATAAAATAATAATTTCTACAGATCGAAATTTACTTTCTAAATTATATTTATTGTGTGCTCTTACTTTAAATTTGTACGAGCCACTTTCTAAATTTGTATAGGTAGCAAAATCGTTAAAACTAGGTTTAGACCAATTTTCATCAAAACCTTCAAGTTGCCATGAATACTTCATCTTACTAGGAATACTTTGTTGAATTCCTGTAAAACCGATTTCTAAAGAATTCTCGTCACTCTCTAGAGAGATTCTATGGGTTTCATTAATGTGTTTTTCTAGCGGCACTTCAGAAGGTTCAATTTTCTTATTAAACAGTTTAAATTCGTCAAACACTAACGAAGGTTTCTCATCTTGAATAACAATATTTTTTGGATTGAATAAAGTCACACCGTTTACACCTCCAAAAGCCATTAAATCATGACCAAGCTTAGAATAACTACCATAATTATATTCCGTGCTCGCAAGTCCATCTTTTTTGTCATATACGTTGATGATTGTGTCCTTTTCTTTGAGCAAAACATTGACAAGTCCTCTTGTGGTACTTGCCCAAATAGAGCTTGGGTTCTCTATTAATACGCCTTGAATAATATCCGAGGGCAATCCAGAATTGACATTCAACTTTTTAATATCCTTCGTTTTAGTATTATAAAAAAGGATCCCCGCTCCATTGCTACCAATTATTAAATTGTTGAGTTCATCTTCTTGAACATCATGAATAGACGAAAAAGCTAAATCATTTTTATTGGGTTCTAAATCTTCAATAATTTTAAAATTATTATTTACTGGATTTATTTTATAAACGCCATTTCTCCCAGATGCTAAAATTAATCCATCTCTAGACTCTGTAATTGTTTTTATATGTAGAATTGGAAATTTTATAATTTCATTTTTTGGGGAAATTGAAATTAGATCTTTCTCTATTCCACCGACCCATATATTTCCTTTTGAGTCTTTTTTAATAGTATAAATTTTACGAATTAAATCGGAATCCCCTATTAGATCATTAAAACTTGTAATCGCAAGCGTATTAATATTAATTTTAAACAACCCATCATTATAGGTTCCTACCCAAATGTAATTTTCATCGGCTTCAAGCGCCAAAACAATAACTTGTGATTTATACGTTTTATTAAATCGTTCAATATGTTTCCATGTATTTTTCTCTCGATTCCAAATACTCAAACCATTTTCAGTGCCGAACCAAAGATGACCATTTTTGTCTTTAACAATGCTTCGTGTGAAATTACTAGAAAGACTGTTTTTGTTATTTAATTGGTGTTGAACTTTTATAAAAGGGAGTTTCTTAGAATTATAATAATTAACTCCACCACCATAGGTAGCGACCCAAAGAATGCCATCATTACTCAATTCTAAATCATAAACCCCATTACTTGAAATCGAGGTATTATTGTTATTGTTTTGAGTAAAATGACGTTGTCTATTATACTGTGAATCCAGATCATAAATACCATCACCATCAGTAGCGATATAAATATTTTCGTGAGACCCTTCTATAACATCTTTAATAGGATATTTGAAATCATTCACAACAGTATCTAAGGAAACTGTTTCGAGCGTTGATTTTAAACTAAAAACAATTCCAGATTTAGTGCCAGCATAAATTGTATTTCTTATGTTACTTAAATGGTGGATATCTTTAAGATTTACAGCAAGCTTGACTTCCTGTATTATTGAAGTTTGAAAGCTATAGCTAAAAAGGCCCTTTTGGGATCCAAATAAAATTTTATCAGAAGTAACAACCAAAGCGTCAATAGGATCTTCATATGTTTTTTGATGAAGTAACTTTGTTTCTATATTATAGGTCCAAAGACCATTAAATGCGCCAATCCAAATATTTCCTTCAGCGTCTTCATCGATAGAAGACACTAAAAAAGGACTTATGTTATTTTTACTCTGTAATAAATCAAATTCATCAAATGCTTTATTATATAAGCAGACACCATTCTCTAAACCTGCCCAAATATTGTTTTCACGATCTATAAAAATTTCAGAAGTTCTATTTAAGGCTTCAGGCAAACCATTATAAGTATTATAAATTTTATAGTATTTAGAATTGTGTTTTAAAACCCCTTCTTCTGAGCCAATCCAAAGATTTCCGTCTTTATCTTTTTTTATGGCATAAGTAATACTCTGTACAGACGCATTCTCTCCTGCCAATTGTGAAAACTCGATTGCGTTTTGACTAACTGAAATTTGAAATACTAAAATGAAAACAAAAAATAATTTAGTTTTTGATTGGGACATAAACTTTTATTAAATTTCATAAGAAAAGCAGTGAATATGTAGGCTACTTTTTCAAATCGAACTTTTTAAAAGTATAAAATAATATTAACTTTAAACATAAAAAAAAGAAGAAATATATTTTGTTTAATTTAAATTAAACAAAATCAAACAATCATTTCATTTTTATTCTTTGCATCATTTTTGACAATATAAAAACCTCTTTAGATTTAAAACAAACCTTATTAATAGGCTACACTCCTAGTTTTACAATGTGGATAAATTAAACCTAAAAGAGAAAATTGGCTATGCGTTAGGAGATGGCGCAGCAAATATTGCATGGAGAGGCGTCGCTACTTTCCTATTTATATTTTATACAGATGTTTTTGGATTAAGCCCCATAACTGTGGGGATTCTGTTTTTAGTAGCCCGTTTTAGTGATGGCATTAGCGATGTACTCATGGGAGTTATTGGCGATAGAACGCATACTAAATATGGCAAATTTAGACCTTGGGTCTTATGGACTGCCATTCCTTTAGCAGCTGTACTTTCATTACTATTTACCAATCCTAATTTTAGTGACACTGGAAAACTGATTTATGCCTATATCACATATATCTTTTTTACCTTAATATACACTGCCAACAACATTCCTTATGGCGCATTAATGGCAGTCATGACTGGAGATGACAAAGAAAGAGCAAGCTTAGGTTCTTACAGAATGGTAGGTGCATTTGCTGGTGGAATGTTAGTACAAGGCGCTTTGCTGTTTTTGGTGGCCTATTTTGGAAATATCAATCCCGAAATACAACTTCAAAAAATTGAAGGTAACAATTACGAACTTTCGGTTACTTCACAAAATAGTTTCAAAAACGTACACATAAAAACCGAAAACGGTATCGCTTTATTTTCCTGGAATGATGTAAATAAAAAAGACACTGAAGCGACAAACTCAAAGAGTTTTGCAATGGAAGCCAATCAACCCTATGAATTCATTGTTTCTGGAGAGAGAAATTTAAAACCAGCTAATTTTACAATCATCAATCAACAAAAAGGCTACAGCAATTCAATGTATCTAATGTCAGTCGTTTTAGCTGTTTTATTATTAATCACCTTTTATTCCACCAAAGAAAGAGTGCTTCCCCCAAAAACTCAAAAAAATAATTTAAAACAAGATTTTAAAGATTTATTGGCAAATAAGCCTTGGCTGATCCTACTTATTGTTGGGCTACTTTTTAACATCTACAACTCCATAAAACAAGGGATTGTCATTATCTATTTTACGCACTATTTAAACAATCAATTACTGTCTGCCTCTTTCTTAATCGGGTTAATGATTGCCTCAATCATAGGCGCTATGATAACTGCGCCTTTAAGTAAAAGAATCGGGAAAAAGAACTTATTTATCTATGCGTTGTTATTTTCTGGAATTGTAAATAGCTTATTAATGTTCTGCGATGCAAGTGATGTGGGAGGCATATTCGCCATCGGAATTATATCCGAATTCGGAGCTGCTATTTTTCCAACCCTATTTTTTGTGATGTTAGGAGACGCTGCGGATTATTCGGAATACAAAAACAAAAGAAGAGCAACCGGACTGATCTATTCTGCTGGGTCCTTTGCAACAAAATTTGGAGGCGGATTAGCGGGTGCTATTATAGGGCTCGTTTTAGGAATGTATCATTATAACGGACAAGATGCTGTTTCAATCAAAGGGGCCATTCCAGGAATCGTGATGCTCATGAGTTGGATCCCAGCAGTCATCACAGTGGTTGCGGCCGCTTTCATGTGTTTTTACCCGTTAACAAAAGAAAAAACATCGAGTATCACGAGAGAATTAAACTTTCGGCGAACTACAGAGAAAAACAACAAGTAGAATTAACAAATAGTGTTGGTTTGACAATTATTGAACCTTTTATGATGTATTCTAAAATACAAAATACAAGTGTTTAAATAACTTAGCTGGCATAATCAATACAAGTTACAATATGAGAAAAATTATATTTCCAGTTTTATTTTTAGTGTCCATGTCATTCTATGCACAAACAGCATTAAAAGGAATCGTAATGGATGACACCAACTATCCGATACCAGGTGCCACTATCATCATTAAAGGAACCTCTATAGGAGTTACATCCGATTTTGACGGTAATTTTTCAATTGATATCCCTAGTGCTAATTCTACTATAGTTATTAGTTATTTAGGATATGAAAGCGAAGAAGTTATAATTACAAATCAAGACACTATTACAGTAATATTATCCGAAGGCTCTCAACAGTTAGAGGAAGTCATAATAATTGGTTACGGAAGTTCTACAAAATCTGATGTTACAGCTGCAATAACAACAGTAAATTTAGACAACGACAAAAAAGCGGGCGTTGTATCTGTAGAATCTATTTTAAAAGGAACCTCTGGGATAAACGTTCTATCTAATGGAGAACCTGGAGCTGCAGTTTCTATAAATATTAGAGGAACCTCTAGTTTGAGTGGTTCAAACCAGCCTTTATATGTGATCGATGGAATTGTAATGGACAGTTCTCAAGAATTCTTAACCGATCCAACAAATTTTCAAAGCACGGGTAAAAGTGGTATTGGAGGGGTTGCCCCAGAAGACATCGCATCTATGCAAGTTTTAAAAGATGCATCCGCCACCGCTATCTATGGATCTTTAGGAGCCAACGGAGTTATTTTAATCACTACAAAAACCGGAAAGGTAGGAGCGCCTAAATTCAGATTTTCAACTTCAACAACTATTGGAGAAGCTGAAACACCCTATAATATGTTAAATACAGAAGAGTATGTTACTTTGCTAAACAACAAATACAAAGCAGACCCAAATTCTTTAGCCGCACCAGAATATCTATACCCAGAAGGTGTAAATCCTCTTCAAATAAGACCCGATGGTTTGTACAATTTCATTTCTAGAAATGATGACAATGGCGATGGTGATTTAGATTTGATAGGCATCTATGAATCAAAAGATTGGGCTAATTATTATAGAACAACGGTTTCCACGAATACAAGGCTTAATGTTTCTGGGGGTTCTGAAAAAACGAACTACTATGCGTCTGTAGGGTATTTATCGAATGAAGGTATTATATCAAATGTGTACTTAAATAAACTAGATCTAAACATAAATCTTAGACATAAAATAAATGATAAATTAGATGTTGGTGCGAAATTTTCCTTTACAAATTCTAAAAACTCATTAACAGGTGGCAGTAGCTCAAACGCTGGTGAAGAAAACGCTGTTTACAGACATTTAAACGACGCCTTTCCAATTGAATTAAGAGAAGACCTTGCGCCTCTAGGAAAAGAAAGTTTCAGATTAAGTCCAAGAGGATGGTTTGATGATTATGATAACATTTCTAAAGAAAATCGATATTTAGGAAACGTATCTTTAAAGTATCGTATATCTAGGTCATTAACTTATGATCTTAAAATTGGCGGGGATCTAAGAATCGCAAATTTACATATTTGGCAAGGTCTTGGTACAAAAAGCGGCTCTACTAGACAAGGGCGTTATGCTTTCTCAGAATTAGATAGATTTACATATAACATTGACCAAACCGTACTCTTTAGACCAAAAAAAATTGGACAACATAGATACTCACTTTTGGCTGGGGTTGTTTATGCCAATACCGATTCAGAAAAAAACTACAGAAGAGCGTCCAACTACACAACCGAAAGTCAGCTAAATAGAGGAAGAGATTTTTTAGGTGCTAGTATCATAGAATCTACAGTATTTGGCATAAGTGAAGAACGATTGTTATCATTTTTAGGAAGAGGAACCTATGCTTATAAAGATCGTTACAAAGTTTCTGGTTCGTTAAGGTATGATGGTTCCAGTAAATTTATTGGTAAAAATAGATTTGGTCTTTTCCCTGCAATAAGTTTTGCTTGGGAAATACATAAGGAATCTTTCTTAGAAAACAACACGATTATAGATGAGTTAAAACTACGCTTTGGCTATGGAGAAACAGGAAACCAAAGAGTTGGAGACAATCTAACAGCTGTTAATTATAGAATATCTCCCGAGGGGTATGCTGCAAATGGAACCTTACTACAAGCTTTCGAGAAAACAAATATTCCGAATACCGAATTAACATGGGAAACCCAAAAACAATTCAATGCAGGTATAGACCTTAGTTTGTTTGAAAATCGAATGAATCTTACGGTAGATGCTTATGATAAAAATTCCGATGATTTATTAAACACGCTTAGTATTGGTGGGAGTTCAGGAGATGATGTGATTGTCATCAACAAAGGCTCTATAAAAAACAGCGGTATCGAATTGGCCTTGAGTGGAGACATCATCAGTACTGAAATTTTTAATTGGAATGCGTATGGCTCTTATTCATACAACAAAGTAAGCATTGAAAAGCTCGGTTTAGAAAAATCTCAGTTTGGTTCAGCTGGCGAGTTTGTCGGCTATTATGGAAGACCGATACAAGTTTCAAATACAAACACAGTACCTACTAATGTCTATTTAGAAGGAGAAGCGCCTGGGTTATTTTTTGGATTTGAAACCGA
>Ga0209197_1000036_pt1 | contig 88615 bp, 56 predicted proteins | sample COGITO_mtgs_1105_4_FD_184802 | JGI IMG/M metagenome (GOLD analysis project Ga0209197, IMG submission 184802) | Pelagic marine microbial communities from North Sea - COGITO_mtgs_110512 (SPAdes) (version 2) | ecosystem: Environmental > Aquatic > Marine > Epipelagic ... | reverse complement strand
AGAGGACAAGGTTTTTATGGGTGTGAATGCACAGGGCCGCGTCGCTGCAATTCGTACGAATGGTAATCCACATTGTTGTCTGGTTCTTCGTGGCTCTTCCATGGGTCCGAATTACGACGAAGAAACGGTGAAGCAAGTGTGTGAGATACTTTCGCGTGAGTCGATTGGGATGGGTCTCGTCGTTGACGCTTCACATGGGAATTCAGGGAAGAAATGGACGAAGCAAATTGAGGTGTTAAAGTATATTGTGCGACATTGCTTAGGAAATGTTCGAGGCATTATGATGGAATCGTTTTTGCATGATGGCAATCAGTCCATCGATTGCAAACCTGTCAAATACGGTTTATCAATCACTGATGAGTGTATAGGTTGGGACAAATCGGAAGCGATGTTCCATTTTATAGAAAAACAATTAAAATAATATATGTAGTGGATATTCTATCTACGCCATGAGATGTCTGGACAGTCACAACTTAGTCTTTTTTTGACCATCATGTCAGCGGACAGTCGTCCGCATTTTTTTAGACAATCAAATTGAATGGAAATTCCTATTTAAAACCCTAGTATTCTAAAAAATGCAACCAGTCAGAGAATTTGTACATATATTTTGGCGCCATAATAAAGCTGTACATTTTCGCATTTACCATGTTAACAACTTACAATGTGTACAGTGGTGGTATGAGAAAAGTTCTGGTTCATTTAATGTTGGGGAAAACGTCGAATTATTAAATAATATGACATTTGATGGACTCGATGTAGATATTGACAATAAAATAGAGTATGATATCGACTTACCTGAAATTCCAACTACATTCGAAGTTTCAAAATACTTATCGGAACTCCCGCAGATCATACCTACGAATATTGAAACGGGTTCGATTAAAAAGATAGTGGATATGTGTGAAGAAGCTACTTCGCCAATGCGTTTAGAGCGTGAATTAAAACTCCACCGAATAAGACAAAAATTACAGGTTATTTACAAATTAAAAAATCCAAATAAATAATTTTCTGTGCGAGGTTGCGTGCATAATTCTTCAAGGACAATCAAGTTAAAGAAGTACGCGTGGACAACTTTTTATACCAAAACTACTTGACTACGAAGGCATAGTTTATAAAGACGACGAAGGAGATAGGACTTACGACGAAGGGGGTAATCGCCATGGGAGGGGGGGAAGATGGGGACTAACGGAGAATATTGGCAATGGGATGATGGGTTAATGGGACAAATCGGAAGCGATGTTCCATTTGATGGAACAATATTTAAAATAATATATGTAGCAGATATTCTATTTTTGAAATGATAGTATAAATGGTTGGTTATAATTTGTATATATGACAAATTTCCAACTGTATGGTTTTTGTTTAATTGTATCGGCTTCCTTGGTTGCTTTGCTTTCGATGTCGACGGATTTTTTTGTCACTTGGGTCAATGATATCGTTATACCATGTCAGCACGATTCTGTGTGGACGGGCGTCGGGTGTAATTGTGGTAATAGTCGCGGCGTCTACGGAGGTATTTATTGTGATGAGTGTCAATGTGAACACCAAGGTATTTGTGGCGTATTAGCCAATGGCAATTCGCGTTGGGGTTGTCGGTGTCCATCACATACAAAATGGACTGGCACGCTGTGCGACAACTGTTATACGGAAAATAAAAATGCATCGCTCAACAGGTGTTCTGGACCGTGTATCAATACGCGCGGGTACCAACACTCTGGTCCAAAATGTGACACCGTCTGTATCGCCTCTGAATCTTCTGCGGATGATGTCTGTCGCGAAATTTCTTCAGGTGGTGGAGTATGTAATGCCTGCAATGGTCATGGTGCCTGCACCGCTACCGGTCAATGTGATTGTGACGACGGATGGTTTAACACAATCAATGGAGAACAGTGTGCACTATCTTGTCCAGATGTAGGAATCAAATGCAATAATGAAACAGGCATCTGTCAATCTGTCGGGGGAGAACTTCAATGTGTCTGCGCACCCGGATATTACGGCAAGAATTGTGACAGAACGTGTAAGTCAGTCAACGAATTTCCATGTTCTGGCCATGGCAATTGCGAACTGACGGCGCTGGGGGCTCCCGTTTGTAGTTGTGAGACGCATTACGTGGGCAATGTGTGCGAACATGAATGTCCAGGCGATAAGACATTTCCCACGTCCTGTTCCGGCCATGGAGATTGTGTTGAACAAGACGGCGAAGCAGTGTGTGCATGCGACACGTCAACGTCGTGGACTGGCGTCGATTGTTCCTGTAATGCCAAATTCACCTGTTCTGGACACGGTGCATGTGCATCAGATGCCACGTGTGATTGTAACGATTGGAAATCACCAACGCACCAGCATTGGTCTGGAATAGGGTGTCAAAAATGTCAGGAACATTGGTATGGGCGTGAATGTCACCTTCACTGTGACCCAGATGGCGAATATATACCTGACGAATTTTCTGTTAATCGCACAGATGTGAGAGACGGGCTGGACATTGGGTGTAATGGTTTTGGCACCTGTGAACTGTTAAAGACGTCTGTCGGTGAACGCGTCAAATGTTCATGTCGTGGTACAGACCCGAGCTGGTTTTGTTCCAAATGTGAGTCCAGTTATTATCCGTTAACATCAGTGGATTCCGCCACCGCATATTGTACCACAGAATGTAATCGCGGTACGTGTTCGTATCGTGGCATTTGCAACGACGATTACGATGGTAATAATAGTTTATGCATCTGTGATAAACGCACTGTGGGCATTGTTGAATTTGACACGATTGATCCAAAACAATATTGTGCGGTCTGTAAAGAAAATTGGTATCCTGGCCAAATGGATTCTTCAAACGCGTGTACACACTATTGTGCAGCAGAGGGTAACATCGACGCGAAAATCATTGTTTTTGGCGACAATCGTGACCTTCAGGGTGACACAAATGCACAAAAGATATGTGCTAAAGAAGGTGATGCCTATTCTCCTGACCCAGATTGTCGCGTCTGTTCTGGTCATGGTACGTGCCGAGGTGATGGAGAATGTGAATGTGCGGACAGTAGAACCGGTGTCTACTGTGAAATCGATTGTGGACAAACGGCGAACGGTCAAGTGTGTTCTGGGCATGGCCGATGTGTTCGAAACGACTTGGATATGTGGTTTGACCCCTTCACTACTGACTATCGTTGTGAATGTCAGCCATACGACACATATACCGCCGAAACGCGTCAACGTTTAATAAAGAACGGTGTTTCTTTGGACCCACCAGTGTCGCCAAATTACTATGGTAAATATTGTGAATTTCATTGTCCAAGATATAATGAAGCCATTTGTGCAGGTCGTGGTGACTGTAAAACGGGTATCACCGTCCCAGTACAGGACGGACCAGGTGACATTGAAGCTGGAAAACCATTAGATTGTTCCGAAGACACCGATTGCGCGTCTATTCCTGGCGCCTTTTGTGCGCAATTGTCTTCTCCATGGGATTCTCTAATGTCTGGAAAAAGTTTTTTCAGCAGTGGTCCCTCATCACCGGGTTATTTTACGTGCGCGAGTTCACAAAATTGTCTAGATTCCATTTACAGTATTGCATGGGACGATTATTGTGTATCTATGTTGAGTGGTTGGTATCCTGTCCAACTGAATACTGCCATGTGTACATATCATTCAAATGAACAAACGAATTGTCGTACAAAAGTAGAAGACTATTTTGTCTCTGAATACATGAATAGTGACAAAACATGGTGCCAGGCTGCAATGGAAGAGTTAAGTCCCATTGACTGTGCCACGAAGGATTGTGTCGACTCTACAGACGAGTGCTGCGTAGCAAAAAAGAAATGTGAAAAACCCGCCGACGCCGGACTGTTCGGACTTAATGAAAAATTATGTCATACCTGGGAACTAGAAGCGGCTTGTTCGTCTACTTCGTCATGTATCTACGACAAAACATTTCAATATGTACAAGAAACGGACATATATTGCGCTTCACTGATTGTCGAAAACGATAAGTGTCTTGTTAGTCTGGGTGTCCAGTCTGTGTATGCAGACCAGTGTAAACCGAAATTTGACGGTTCAGTTTGTGAAGCAAAGACATATTGTCGAGCAAAAACATGCGAAGATGCAATTTTCGATGTGCCCGTTGAATCTTTGTGTATTAATGTTGAACCTGCGTGTAAAGGGGACCAAGAATGGGCGCGAGAATGCACACATCTAACTGGTCAACTTCGGAATCTGTCAGATTTAAATGTCAAGGATACCTTTTTTTCATGCGTTATGTACGACCGGTCTATGAATCCACAAAAAGTGTCTTTACAAGTTCCAGGAGCAGCGACTATATTTGGGGAATTATCGTTAAAATATGGTGACAATTCCACAACTGCCGATATACCCATTCAAACGTTTCGGCAAAATTTCTTAGAGAACAGAATTCTACTCGACGAAAGAACAACGTGTGGCCAACAATTGTCCAATATAAGTTTTGGAGTAAACAACTGGTGTGAAGACCATTTGAATCATGTCATTCCATCGTGGACGACGTCTTTGCCGCAGGGACCAAATTGGTTTCAGGAATATCTGGTTTACTGTTCTTCCGGTATTGAATCCCTTTGGACACAGTCATCAGATGCGGACAAACGCGTCCAGGAACTTAAAAAGGATTGTACGGTACAATTTAAATGTAAAAACAGATTGAATCCAAATTGGAAGACTGGTTGTCCAGAATCGGACAGTAACAGTGTCTACGAAAAGCAGTGGTCCTTACATTGTTTGTCCAGACCAACAATAGAGTTCGACGAAATAGATTGGTCGACATTTCCAACTGATATTTCAGCCTGTAAATTACAAGAAAATGTTGCCATCTCACGATGGGGGAACTCTAAGTGGTCAATTCATGACATTGAAGAAAAATTTACTAACAATTGCGAAAACGGCCTTGAAGCGCCATGGATACCCAAAGAAGCACCGATACCAACTGTATGTTCACTGGGCGCTTGTGCGAATGGACACGAGTGTGTTCCGTGTTCAAATTCTTCAATGGGGTGTAACTCTGGTGTTGTTTGTATTGCGAAAGGTAATATAAACTGCTTCGAAGATAACCCTTGTCAAAATGGTGGCCAATGTTACCAGCCGTTCTACTTTGAATCTTCAAATAAATATTTGTGTGAGTGGGAACACGTTTTTCCAGTTATCGTCACAATGAACGATGTCAAGTATGATGGTGTTTTGTCAAGTCGGGACCAATTGACAATTTATTCTGCTTCAGCCACGGTGGAACGACAGGTGCTAGTGGAAAAGAACGGATTCTACAAATCAGCCACTGTTACAACTATCTTTCGACGCGATGGAAATATTATCGTTCCAAATTTTGGAAAGAACGAGTGGTCGGTGAAAGACGTATGTGTGGATAACAGTGGACGTAATAACGTGCAATGTCTACTAAATGCATCGACCTGGGTCTGTGGGAATCAAACAGAGTCGGAGTGTCAGTGTAGCGATAATAGTGGACGCACACAAACGCAATGTCTCTTAAATGCTTCGTCATTAACGGTTCCAGCTCGGGCCTTAACAGATGTTCTACCACTGGAAATAGAATCATGTTCAGACGATGACAATTTCAACTGGTATGAATTCTGTGCTCAACAAGAATTGGGTTCTTATTTGGAGACGGGTGCCAAAAATGGTCTGAAACCAGGTTGGTTTCAACCTGGAACGAAAAATATTTTATTAGAGGATAGAAAGTTGCTTCTTACAGAAACGGAACACGAATTCGTCAATTATACAGTGAAAATCATCATTGATACAAAACATTCTGAACCAGGTGCCGGGTTATCACTAACGGTAGGTCAAAAAGAAAGTTTTTGGTATGTCAATGACGAAGTACTACCGTACACAGATTATGCTGCGACGCCACGTCTTAACACGTTAGAAATCTTGGGACTAACGAAAAAAACGGGGAAAATAAAATTAAAGGCCATGTTTGGGAAAAAAATCATCCTCGCGTCCATCCAAATTAATGGAGTCGAGCAACTATTGTCTCTGAAAGCGTCTCTAACTGACACTGGCAGAGAATTTTATATGCCAGTGACCAGCGAAACCAACGAAAACGTCACGACCTATAAATCGTGGTCGTTTGATACAGATGGTAGTGCGACTATTTTCCGTGGGGAACACGAAGTTCACCCACCAACCAAACAGTGTGCATTTGTTAACGACGGCGAAAAAACTATTAAACAATGCTCGGTCGGTGCGCCACCTCCAAATGGCATTCGATGGCCAATCGATGGCGCCTCGCGCATTCATGGATGGACAAAAATGCAAGACACTAATAAACAAACAGCGAACATGGTTGTGTATAATAACGAATACACACCTATTTTGGATGCATATGTGTATCAAAAACGTCTCTACGTGAATGGAGAGGCAACTGAATGTCGTGTATCGGCTCATGAATGGTGGCATTGGACATTTGATTTCGAAGAAATTCCACACGGACAATTTAAATTGACGAATGACATATTGATTAATGAATACGTGATTGCTGAAGAAAAGACAACAATCTTCAATTCTACGTGGGTTATCGACGTCAAACTCGGTAATTGTCATCATTCTGTCCATAAGAAGGTGTTGTCGACTGCACACGTGTTAAAAACTCACAATTTGATGGGCGCGCATTTTCATGACATTGCAAAACAAGAAGAACACGAGTGTTTAGCTCACTGTCACGCTCATGAAGATTGTCGACAATGGTCATGGACTCCAAATGACAAACACTGTTTCTTGCACGACGAACATTGTACGAAAGAAACATGTACGTTAGGAAGTCATTCCATGAATTCTTTCCACTCACGTGGACTTGCTTATTTTGACGCCTGGTCACACGCACACAATACTAAAGTGTCATGGAATTACATACGTGTCGAAGATATTATCGACGCACCCTTTACGTGTCCTTCCGTCAACATCACTACGATACCTCCTTTGTGGCAAGACGCATTTAAAGCCGATTACGAACCACTGACCTTTGACACAACCACCGTCTGCAATTCAATGGCAACCATGTGGGAATCATTGCCTGGTTACAATACGTACAATTGCGAAGGACGCCAATGTACGTATACTAAAAATGATTTGGAAACCTGTGGTTCATATATGAATTACGCGCGTCCAGATGTGTCCTTTGTCCCTGATTGTTTTCAAGAGAAGCAACATTTTTTAGCACTCGATTGGACTTCGTATTGTCGTTATGAACGTTCGTTTTATGATAAAATCCCATTCCTCGGTGGCAGGAACATTAAAACCACAACCAAAACAATGGAATCGATGTGTTTGACAGTACGTGATAACATTGACACCTTTGAGGATAAGTGTCAGCAGGAGATTGATATCGAATGGTTCAACAATTGTTTTGAACGGACGGCGGATTATGAAGACTTTTGCCATGTGGAGTGTATCGAACACATTGAAGGTATGTTAGATGATGGTGGAACGACAGACCGTAGTATCTGTGACATTCGTGAAGAATATCTCGACATTAGTGATATAGACTTCCATGAGGATTGTGAGTGTACACTCGACAATATGATTATTACCGATTTTTGCATCATGCAGGATGCCTATCATGTTCGTGACAAGGTCAAAGTACCAGAGTTATCGAATTCACAGTGCTCTCGCGACTGTGCAACGACCCTACAGGATGCAATGAATAGAACAACATGGCGTAACTGGTGTTCGGACTTCTCGTTAAATAAAATCCCAGGCACGTGCTCAAAAACAGTGTGTGAATGTGACCAAGAAAATATCGGAGTCGCGGGTACACGATGTGAACTAACATGTCCATCGGGCATCGACGACGGTCAAGAATTAGCATGTTCGGGCAGAAACGGTCGATGTTTTGCAGTGGACGACACTGAAATTGTGGAGTTATACGACGAAAAACAAAAGATAGCAGGCGAATATAGAAGTGAGTCGTTTGAGGCACCGACAATGCCAATATGGCAGACTGGACCGAGTCCTACCGCGGATGGTCGATGCCAATGTGCACTCGGCTCTGGGTTTTCCTGTTCCATCCCGTGTGACCAGTGTAATAATGGAACGTTCGGACGGTCAATGGCCAGTCAATACGGAATTTGCGATTCCTTCAACGGTATATGTCGAGGTCTTGCCCCATGGATGCGTTATAATGTCGAAAAGGCTGGTGAATTACAGATTTCATATAACAGTACGTCGTTTGAGAGCGCATTGGGTACAGCCATGTGGAGTTTTCCAGAACGTTTTATATACGAATCGGACACGACATTGGTTCAACAGACTCTGTCGTTTCTGAACGATAACGATGGTATTTACATTGATTCTCATCTCGAATCTTCGTTTGACCAACAAGATAATATTAAGCTGCTGTTGCAAGTATTTGGAGATTTGTGTTGGGACTCGACCAAAACCACCTTTGATTATTTGTCGAATGAAGAAAACATTCAAATGAAAGGAGTGGATATATCACTGGGGACAACTCCATTGAAACAATTTAACATCCCCGCCTCTGGTATGTGTACAGACATTGACGTCACAGATAGTCTCACATTATGCTATAGTAAAGGTAGAATGTACGCCAAAGATGAAGGTGGAACTTTGATTGTCGTGGAAAGTGATGCGCCAACACGTGCTGAAGGCGCATATATATCGGGAATGTCCTTCGCTGTTCATCCAAATGGCCATGTGTTAGCGTTTGGTGGTGAATGGGATTATGGTTCAACCAAAACAAAATTAAATACCGTGTACAAAATAGATGTGAAGAGACAACACTGGACACCCGCCGATATCGTCTTTTTAAATTGGTACGAAATGCCCGTCACTGGAACCATACCTCCCAATCAAAATTATGCTCCAGCCTCTTCGTTTCTAGACGCGATGTATATATTGTCGACAGGCAATGTGCTTTATAAATTAGAACTACCGACGCCAATGAATAGTTACGGTGAATGGAAGCGTATTGAACATCCTGTTATGCAGTCGGGGGCTCGTTCGATAGTTGGGAATAATAAGGGTCAGATAATTATTTATTTAGTTGCCGAGACTTGGACATATACACCAGACGCGACCACGCAATTTATTAAATCTAAAGACGGTCCCGCAACGACAATACCACCGTTTGGCAGTGTTCTTGGAACACCGGTCGATGGCATGTCAGGTGAATGTTCATTGGAATTAGTGAGAACCGATGACGTTACAGAATTAAAATTCGGCGGGCTCACTGTCCTAGTATCTCCTATCATTACTCTGAGCGCACGGATTTATATCGAAGAATGGAATCTCATTGATGTTTCAACACGTTCAAATATCATAGAACGTTTTCGCGAAACGGTCACATTTGCGGGTGGGCCTTTGAAAACCGTTACCGGTCTAACTCAATTTCAATTGGCAACTTCGTTGGATTATGTCGAAAGGGTGTATATGCAACAGGCAAGATGGACGATGTCGGCTCTAATGTTGGTGAAATATAATGTTCAAAATCAAATTTGGCCAGGGGAACCCAGTGGGGAAGAGAGAATTAAAATCCTAGAGCCTGCTACTTTCGTTGATACTCTCGAATTTAAGAGCATATTTGATTCGTTGTCATTGGCTTATTTCGAAACGGACCTGGATACAACGCCCAACTACCTAAATATTTTTTTCGAATCTTCGGGACCGAGCTCGACGTCACTTGTCATACAAGGAAATTATTTGGAACGCAAAGTCGGATATGAACAATACTTTTACATTGGAACGCATAAAATGGTGTTGTATCTCGAATGGGACTTATCATTGTTACGCGTTAATTTAAAAAAGGCCGCTTCGCTAAACGACGGGGGGAAAGTAGAATGGATTGATTCACAGGGCGGCATACAGTCGTTTGTCATTGTATTGCCACTGGAAGAATGGATGCGCGCCGTCTCGTTGAAAAAAACGGATACATTTACATCCGAATATTTGCCGACTGTTGTCGGTCGTACAGCAATGTTTAGTATGTTTGTATCGTCATTACAAATGCAAACACATTCGATGATGAAACAAACGGCCAATTACCTGGCATATACATCCTCCCATTGTTCCATAACAGCTGGTCAACAGTGTCCAGGTCTCCTACCATATATAAACCTTCCTTGTTCAGGAAGGGGTCGATGTAACATAGCATGCCAATGTGTTTGTGAAGTAGCACCATCTGTTTTGCAAACAAATCCCAATGCTTTGCAAAATATTGCTGTTGAAAATTCCCCTTATCGTGGACGAGGTTGCGAACTCACATGTCCAGGGTTTGACGGTTTTAAGCTAACATCCATTTGTTCTGGTATTGGTGTATGTCAATACGATGGTTCGTGTTCATGCCCACAAGGATATACGGGTGATTCCTGTCAATTCAAATGTCCTATTGATGAAGAAGGGAATATCTGCTCTGCTCATGGTGGTTGTGGAACGAAAGCCACTGAATCAGCTTCTTTTATATTTACAGGGGACAACTACATGGATATAATTACCGCCACCAACAAAAAAAATTATGCTATGGCGTTGGCGTCATTTTATAATCGCGGTACATGTCCTGTTGAAAATTATGTTATCCAACCATATTCATCCTTTAAAAACAATGTAAGATTCAGCAATGGCGATTTCAACGCACCAGAAGATATAAAAAAAGTGATTTCAGAGTGTGAACGTATCAATCGGGAAATACGAGAAGACGTCGACAGATACAAAGATGAAGAATTTCGCGAATATCCCTATGACATGTGTATTGGATTTGAAGAGTCCAATGGCAAATACTTATTGGCGACACTACTGAAGCCAAAATGGCGCCCACTGAATTTGTTATCGGGTATCAAAACCACCTTTGAATGCAAAGCCATCGAATGTTCGTTTGAACCTGCAGAAACCAACGACGATTCTATACGAGGTTTACAAACAAATCTCATGACACCATCCTTTGAAATCAAAATGACGTACGTTCATGGACAATCATCCGGTACTGAACATTACAAAGTCAATGACATCGATTTCATGATTAAAACAGAATGGACTCCACGAAAGTTTAAAATAGAAATGGGATATGGTTCTACTTGGTCCACATTCGAATGGTCCGAATTTATCTCTATTTTTAAAATTCGTATAGAACCCAATAGTAGAACAATAGTCTCTGACTATAAACTTTTCCGAGGATATTCTCCAGAAGATGCGGAAAAAACGACATATTTGGCACCCCTTTTCGAAAATAAATATATTCCTATTCGGGAAACGTTGGACAGATATACTCTAATTAAAAACAACGCGCCTTTCTCCAATTTCGAAGAAGTCGAATATGCCTGTGACATGTTATTGGAATGCACAGGCATTGTCCAATGGGATGACCCGTTTAAAGAAAATCAGTTTACACTTTATTCAGAGACTGATAATGTGGAAGACTTCGAAGCGCATCAGACGCCTACGTTCATTTGTTCTGATACAGGTGAATGTCAATTCAGGCGCGTATTTTTGAAAAAAATGTCGATGGTCTATCAGGGCGCCGAGGACGACAACAGCAAATGTGATACTATTGCCAAAAAACGGTCGAAATATCCCACTGTTGAATTTGAAGAGATATACGACATTCCCATCGAAAATATCGACCTATCATTAGCCAAAGACGAAGAGACGTCTGCAATTATCATTGGAAGCGGGATGTGGACAAATTGCTGGGTCAAAACGGAATCAACGACAAAGATAGATTGTTATAATGAGGCCAAAGGTAATAATTCCTATGGTTTTGCGTTCTCAGAAGATTCGACGGAAGAAGAAGAAGAGATACCAGTATGTTTAATATATCATAAAATCATCGACCAAAATAGAATAAAACTAGGAAGATACAACAGCGAAGCACGCAGGACAATTTTCCAACCCTGTGAATCAGAAAATACATATTGGCGGCCCGTTTAATTACCGCTAACAAAAATACACAAAGTTAAAACATATAATTTTATTTATTCTTCGTATTTAAGAGTTGTATCTTTGATTAAATATATGACATTCCTTTTATTTCTATTAGTGGCTGTATCGGGATTTTGTGAGAAAGGTCAATATAATGATACGACAACATGTCAGGATTGTCCGGGGGGATATCACAATGGACGTTCACCAAATACTTTAACAGAGTGTTTCAGATGCAACACTGGTACATTTCAAGACGGGGACAAGTCAATTCTTTGTAAAAATTGCCCGGACGGATTCTATCAGAATTCTCCAGCGGGTGTAAATTGTACGGAATGTGACCATTATATTACATACAGTTCTGAATGTGTTGAAATTTGTCCCGTTCACAGTTGGGAAAACGACACGACCAAAAAATGCGATTTTTGCAACATTGGTCAATATTTAGTGGAGTCGCAGAGCGCCTGCCAACAATGCCAACTTGGGTTTTACAAAGAACAAGTAGGACCCAATGAGTGCAAACAATGTCCAGCGGGATACATTTCAAATGTCACTAATTGTTATGAATGTGATGCTGGTCAAGGTATTTTAAACGGAATGTGCAACGACTGTGCTGCTGGCAAATATGGCTTTAGTGGAGACTGTTACGAGTGTGGAAGTGGCAAATATACATCCGGTCCAAAACAGACAAATTGCACGAGCTGTTCCATTGGTCAATTTCAACCTGTAGGACAGGCAACGACTTGCAAGAATTGTCCCATTGGTCAATATGTGAATAACATGGGTGCAGTCTTGTGTCTGGACTGTCCAGCAGGGTACGGGAAAGGCGAAGGAGAGTCCGCATGTGAACTATGTGATGGAGCACAAACTGTCAAGGGCGTATGTGTTAACTGTGAACCAGGATTGTTTCTAAATGATAAACAATGTATTATATGTCCACGTGGGTGGATTTCGAATTCGCCCAGAACGGGTTGTAGCATATGTCCAGATGTACAATACACTGACGACAGCATTACATGTAAGAATTGCGCGAGTGGTACAGCCACAGGTAATATACGTGGTGGTGGTAGTTGGAAATGTTGCGAACAGGGCGAATGCGAAGATTGTCCAGCTGGTGAGTACCGGCTCGGTAGTGATTGCGTATATTGTCCAATAGGTTGGGTTTCGGAAGCTGCCGGTCTTTGTGAACAATGCGATTCTGCAGAAGGTGAATATTCTTCCGCAGCAGGAAACACACGTTGTGAAAAATGTCCCGAGGGAAAGTCCACTGACCCCGGAGAGTGTAAAAATTGCGAAGCTGGTCAATATGAACTGAAATTCCAATGCACAAGTTGTCCACGTGGGTGGTACTCGGACGCTAACATAAATCCAGTTTGTACACAATGTGACGTGCAAACAACAACTGCACGCGCTGGTTCTAACAAAGACGGTGATTGTAGTGTTGGATGTACAGGAGCAACATTTGTAGATCAATACGGCGTATGTCAGGAGTGTGATTTAGGCAAATACGTTGTTGATAGAAACTGCCAAGACTGTCCGTTTGGCACACACAAAGATACGCGCAGCAACCCTACATGTAGAGATTGTCCTGCTGGGTTCACCACAATGGAGACGGGTAATATTGATTGTTTCATTTGTCCAGTGGGTGAAACGTGTGGTTGTCCATGGGGCAAATTTGGTACTAAAGACAATTGCGTAGATTGTCCAGTGGGATACTTTTCCACAGGTAATAAAGAATGCACGACATGTCCGTTAACAACATATCAAGATGAGAAAGGCCAAGGTGCGTGTCGAGATTGTCCGGCAGGTCTGTACGGTGACCAGTTATCACTGGAAACATGCAAAGATTGCCCTGTCGGTGAATTTCAGATGACAACTGGAAACGAAGCCTGTGACGATTGTCCTAGAGGAAGATGGAGTGACGGTGGGCTTGACATGTGTAAAAATTGTACTGCTGGCAAAACTACACTAGAGACTGGTGCAGTTGTGGACGAGGATTGCAAAGATTGTCCGTCCGGAAAAATGGAAAAAGACCATTTATGCATCGATTGTTTCGAAGGCACCTATCAGAATAAAACAGGCGCCACCGTCTGCGACGCGTGCCCAGGGACTACTTGGAGTTCTCCAGGTGCCCGTGCTGCGTCTGAGTGTTTTGGCACGAAGGGGTTACGAACATATACGTTTGGAAATATTCAAGATTCCAAACAAACAACACCATACAAAACTTCATGTGAATTGAGGCCGAATTTCGTCATGGTTTGTCCTGCCTGTACGTGTGACGCCGACGCTCGAAATGGATTTTGGGCGGGTCCTTTGTGCAACGAATGTCGCCGTGGATTCGCCACGCGTTTTTGTACCTCTATATGTCCAGGGTACGACGGGCGTCATGACTCCACTATTTGTAACGGCAATGGGCGCTGTTGGTTTGGACGTCAAGGCAATGGTCTGTGTTATTGTGGTGGCAAACACATTTTAGATGAATCTTCTGAAAATGTATTTGTCGACGTCCAATACTGCCCTGCTGGAAAAATATGTCCAGGGTATGGCGTCGGAAAAGTTCAAGAAACGACATATATACCATTGTACTACCTCATCAATTATCGCCAATATTCGACGTTCGTCTTACAAATGTCCAAATACACGCCACAAAGAGGCCATATGTGGTTTAAAAGATTCTCGCCCAGCAAAGCATTTGAAAATACATGCACAGTCTGCAACACAAAATATTTGGATTCTGCTTTAACTGAAATAGGTTATTTTAATCATGAAAATACATATGAAAAGTTTCCGCTGTCGGCTCAAACTCGAAACGGATTCCACGGTGAAAATTGTCAATACGAGTGTGCGGTATGTTTAAATGGGGGCGGGTGTGTGCATTCGCCTCATCCATATCGGTACATATACACCATTGAGAATACATTTAAAGAACAAAGTAGTGCAATTTATCCGACAACGACTTGTTTGTGTTCAGCAAACGTGTTTGATGCAAGTCATATGTGTTGTCCAAATGGATTTCAACCATATGTATATTACGGCAAGCGAGGAACAACACCTTATTCTCGGTTTAGTACAATACCATACATTACATCTGTGGACAATAATATTGATTTAGGGTATTACAGAGACAAAGATTTGTCTCTGGAAATTGACCAACAAACACCGTACATTGAACCAGAAGACCGTCAAATAACGATTGCGGTTGGTACACGAGCGATAAAGGTTGATTTTTCGATAGTCGGACCCTATAACAATCATGTGTATCACGGGACAACGAAAGAAATATGTCGCGCATGTCCGGGGCTTTTTGGAAAGGGTATAAGAGCCGTCGACAATTTACTTCAAACGGAACAAGAGGCGGAAAATTATTGGTGGAATTTCCCAGCGTCAGCTGGCTCTAAAAAGTGCAGAGGTCAAGGCGTTTGCGATTTCTATGAAAAACCGAGAGAAATTGATGTTGATTTTATGGGTCACATAACGAATTATGCAATGTTGCACCGAGGACGAATGTGTAAAAGTACATCCATCGGTGGATTCGTCGATAGGAACGGCCATCAAGAAATAACGTCTCTGGAGGAGTGTGTCAAATACGCACAATCCAATTCCGCTTATTTTGTTGCTTGGGCTCCAGAATTTTATATGGGTGGTGAGTCGGACGATATCCACTCAAAAGATTTAGATACTGAAACAAATGCAAGAAGCAGCGCCGCTGCTACCGCATCAGAAGCATGGGTTAAAAACACGGGCTCAGGAATCAAATATTCGGTGGTTTTAGGCGATTTACCCATCCCTAATGCGGATTCCTTCTATGAAATACACCCACGCATCATAAAAAGATGCATTGCGTTTACAAGTTGTTTCGAATTGAGACCAATTGATTCGACGGCGTATCGCGCTTTTAATGTCTACACCGTGGAAAAGGGAAGGGGGGACGAACGCCTAAAAGAGGCGACTTCCGATAGATTCGATACATGTTTCACATACACCAAGAATTACGACCACGACCCAGAGAAAGTTGGTCGACGCCAAAAATTCGGCCTCTATTTGACACAAAATTACGTTCAGGGAAGCGACCCATTTCTGGGAGGCTTGTGTCCACCTGGTTATTTTTGTACACAAAATAGTGACGGAACTGGATTTAAAGAAGCATGTCCAATTGGCTACTATCAACCGTTGGAAGGTCAAACGCGAACAGACAAAGATATACATTGTAGTCGTCAAAGTGTGTTCTCCAATAAAGGAGTAATATACGTACCGCCAAATGGAACGGTAGTTACAAAAGCAGATTGGCCAAGTTTATCAAGGTGCACAGAGATTCTACTAAATTTGGGTTATGATTTAAACATGTCGACGACTTCTGAACATGCTCCATACGGCTGTTATCTACAATCAACGCAAGACGGGACCTACACGGGAGGATTTAATCCCAACAAGGAAAGTCGCACGCATTCAAATGGACAGGAAATAACAACCGAATGTTTCTCGACCAATGTTGGTGTTACACAATACAAATGCGTGCTAGATAATGCACCATGCCAATCAAATCTGGCGACGAAAATATCCTCGGATTATGTGGACAACATTTGTCAACGATGTCCGCGAGATTCATTTGCACCAGAAGGTTCATATAAATGTACTTCATGTCCATCAGGTCGTGTCAAAAAAATATCTGGTCAATTTGACCCCGTGTCTATTGAGATTTACAATACCCCCGATATTCCAAAACCATACTGGTATTACATTGCAAATGAAGGAGGGACGGAATCGGACGACTGCGCAGTCGTCCCGTCAGCAGTCATACACGTGCCTACTGTCAATAAAAAAATGTTTGAATCTCCAGATAAAAAACAATTTTTACCAGTTATTTCGTGTCCTTTTGGGTATTCGTCGCAGCCGGGTACATACATCATAGACGATATATGGAACATGCAGAACATTATTGTGGAAGACGAAGACATCATGGTAGAACCTTATATCAACATAGAGGGTGACAAACAACTATACGAGTCGAACGTCCAATGTTGTTTAATACCCACAACTTTAGAATCTGAATACGTAACACCAGAGTCGGAGGAAATATGCAGGGAATTAAATTCCAAAAGCGACTCCGGCGATGCAGAGACTGTACCAGGTCTTTGGCACGGATGTCTGCGCTTTGACCAAAGTTCAGAGGTGGAATATTTGAACGACCCCACCAAAATACACAATTATCCAACCAGAGGTGTCAAATACATTTGTCAAAAGGTGATTCGTGACAAATCATTAATGGAAGAAGTGGTCTCGTCATATTGTTATCCATGTCCAGGAGATTCGATGACAGGACCCGCGTCTTCCATGTGCTCAACATGTTCCGCGAATTTAATCAAGAAAAATATGAAAATTAGTCTACAAAAATTGGTCATGAATGCCGAAACAAGGATGTACGAAGCAAATATACAATTGGGTGTAAATGAACCACTAGTGTCAATCGCTTTCAGCTGGTACAACACTGGTGTGTTGTATAGTTGTGACCAATTTTTAAACGAATTAGGACCATACGCACCTACTAATAACGGAGGAGGTCTTGTGGAGGCTTGTAACAGGGGCAAAACAGATACGGTGGACTGTTCGACCACATATACGGGTACGGCAGGGTCGTACGAAAAACAGGCGTGTGAATGGGGGAAAAAATTGAAAACACAAACGCAATCAGTAGTCTTGGAAAAAGACCATACCGATATATCCATGGATATTAGGTACGAAAAAGATATTCCGTCATGGTACTTTTTACAAATGTTGGACAGAACGTGGTCAGCACAATGGGTCTTTAACTTTATCAAAGACCCATTGTTACCGACTGATTCAATTCAATTGACCATCACAGATTGTATATTGGCATGTTCCACCGTATTTACGAAACATTACAACGTCGCCCTTGGTATTATACCTGTACGCGTCGGGTACGCCAGAGACACGAAACAGCGGAAATGGTGCGTGTGTAACGAGGGTGATGGAATTCAACTAAATTCACATCCGTGGATAAACACTGCCGCTGACTCTAAATGTATAAACCACGGCTCATATGACCCGGGACTTTGCAGACAAACATGCAAAGACGACACTACATGCAATGGTGTCTACGTCTATCATGCCAACCACGCTTTAAAAGGCAGATGCTGCTATAAAAAATCCTGGTCGACTCCCACGTCAGGTATGGAAGTATCTACAACAGGTGATTTTATAATCTTGACGCCTCTGGCAGACGCGACGGGCATTGCTGTTGACAATACACATACCACCAATGGTTCATATTGCAAAAACCTCATTGACCAGAATCCCACAACAATTAAGAACGAAGCATGTATCAAAGAGAGTGCTGTAAAGGTCATATGGTACGAGTCTGTGATTGTGGACAATTGGGCCACAGACGAATTTCCTTTATGTGGTCTATGCAAGCCTGGTACAAGGTATACAGGTTCAGCATGTGAAGATTGTGCACGCGGGAAATTTACCGCTGACATGAAACAATCGATGACAGACTCGTGCGAACCATGTCCCGCGGGATTCTTTCAAGACGCAACAGGCAAATCAGGTTGCAACGAGTGTCACCCAGGGTTTTTCCAGGAAAATGGTGCTGGTCAAAAATGTGAAAACTGTCCAGCGGGGTTTCATCAAAATGGTTTCCAAGGTATAGCGTGCAAACATTGTACACAAGGACAGGTCCAACGATTAGCGGCGCAACCATCTTGCGTCAACTGTGAACCTGGTCACTTCGAATTTTCGTCAGCCAACGATACTATAGTCAATTCCAACGCGTGTAAAGTATGTCCTACAGGCTATGCGACGAATCAACCTGGACAGGGACAATGCACCGCTTGTAACCCTGGTCAATATCAAGACGCTTCGGCACAATTGACATGTAAAGACTGTGACAGGGGTCGATATGAAATGCTCGGGGCGTCGTACGAACCTTGCACAGCCTGTCCAGCAGGATATGTTCAACCCGTAGGCGGTCAAAATGAATGTGACCCATGTTTTAGTGCCGAAACCGTTGCGAAAATCGAACAAAAATGTGGACTTGACGGAGTATGTTCATGGTACTCTTCAACCTCTGTTACACGTGCGCCTACGGTGCCTGGGGCAACATATCAAGCAAATACCGGTGAATTCACTTGCACTCCGTGTCCACACTCTCACATGTGCACATATAACGCACCACCCCGAAAATGTGGAGCTGGGTACGCCATGCCCCCTGACGTCTATTCACAATCTTGTTACAAATGCGACAAATCGTACTGGGCCGACCCCGCCGATCAAAGCGGATGTAAGTTGTGTGGCAAAGTAGACGCACCAGCTGTTGTAAACCCTACAGCTACATCGTGTACGGAGTGTAAGAAATCAGAAGGCAACGTTCCACAACCAGATGGTTGTGGTGTCAAAAATGATGGTACTAATGACAAATGTACTTCGTGTATCCAGTGTGGGAAAACTGAATGGGTTGTAGATGGTAAGTGCACACCCTGTCCACCAGCGACACCAATACGTGGTACAGGTACCAATACGTGCATCAAGTGTGTAACTGGATATTGGACAGGTACGCCGGACGGTCTGTGTGAATCTTGTCCAACAAATGGATGGAAGCAACTCTCTAAAAGTTGTCCGGACTGTGGCACAAACGGTTGGGAGTTGCATTGGTACGAAAAAGCAAAAGCAGGCGAAACGTCAAAAGGAACATTGATTCACGGGCTAACGAGTGCGCAACAATTAAAATACAAAGCCGTATGGCAAACGTGTTGTTGGGACACGGATGATTACGTGAAAATAGGCGTGTGGATAGTAACAAGAGCTGGTGTACCCGGTTTATTATACATCGGTGATGCTGATGATTATATTGACGTCAAAATTAATGTGGTGGGACAAACTAGCACAGTCTTCAATCAAAAAATTGTAGACAATGCCGCTTCAAAGTGTCTCGCTCCTGGCAAAATGTTTTATTTAGAATTCGAGTGGACAAACACTGATGGCGCGGGAAACTTTAATATTTATGTATATAACGCTAATATATATACATCAGAACCCAAGAATGTCGATGTTGGATTACACTGCGGAGATAATAATGTAGAAGCTTCTTACCAGTTTGCTTGCATCGCTATGGCCGCATTGGTACCTCCTCTCGGAGCGAGTTAGCGCAACCAACGGGGTAGTGGAGATGGCTTGACACTTCGCGACAAAATATTCTAGTAGCTTCGCGGCCAAATAATTACAAATGAACAAATTTTCGTTTTTTACTTGTGATGTATTCTAGTCTCTCTGTCTCGTGATTAGTCCACTGTTTAATTCTATAGTCTTTGACGTCGGCGGGGCCAGTCTCCTTCCATTGAAAAGAGGCGGAATCACGCTCTACCCAAATCGGTCTATCGCCATCCTTCACCAAATCAATCATTCTAGGTTTTCCTTGACGCCGCATATACTGAACACCACACGTATTACACAAGGACGACGTGCCACACGGACCTGGACGCCACGTTGACGAGACGACTGTACGACAGCGAGTACATGGCAATTTATGTCGTGACATTAATTTTTTGCCAGGATTTTGTTCATAATATAGTTGTATGATATGTCCGACTACTTCGTCCACGTGCATTTTTTTTTAGTTATATGTTATCAACCAAAAATAGAATCACTTATGTTTTACATTTTATGTTTACGCATATGTTTGATAATACCCGCGCATAAAGGTTGTAAGGCGGGGTCCGAACGAGTAATGGCCAATGCAAATTCTAACCGTGTTTGAAATTCAGCGGCCATATTATTTTTTGCTTTAAGGCGGTCGTTTAAGTGAAGAATGTCAGCCTGTTCGGCCTTCAGTGTCTGTCCAGCACGAAACGTCTCAGGTGTCCGACGTTTCGCGGTCGTGCCACCTGCTGCGAATGCAGATGCATTCGGTTGTTTTTTACTACGGACCGAATACGGAGTAGAACGTACGGATTTGGCGTAATTAAGAAGTCCGTTCTCTTTAGGAGTGAGTACAATCACCCATTCGGGAAATTTAACACCTGCAATGTCGCGCATATGTGCAGAAAGGCCCCATTTTCTTTTTTTCCAATGAATCTGCTTTAAATGTGGAGAAAGCCACAGTTCATTGGCTTTAATGGGATGTTGAAAACTCATGCGTGCATGAATGTCTTGATTATGTTTATCAACAAATATGGGTGTCTTAAACTTCTCTAGGTAAGTCTTCTTCGCAGTGTCGTTCATATCGTGGTTTAAATAGAAGGAAACGAGTATTCCTTCACTACCAGATAATTCGTCAGGTATGGTAACGCCTGGGTGTCGACCCAATACGGGACCGTCCCGGTTATTACAGTGACCATGGGCCCATGTATTGAAATTGAGTAAATGGACGAGAGCTTTGAGCTTGGAACGTGTCTCAGAATCATCAATATCAACATACGACTGTGCCTGCATTCCCGTCAATACAAGAGTTGTCATTCCAACTTGTTTTTTACCATTTGAGTCGCATAAGTGATTCATCATATATGTAGAATATGTGTATTTAATTAAAACAGCGTCTTTTAAATTAAAAACATTTTTTGGCCACTATTAATTTAAAAAACGGCGTCTTTTAAATTAAAAACAATGTCTGATACAAACGAACAATTGTCTTCCGATGATGAATGGGAAGAAAGTCTCCCTACGTCGATTCTCACAGAGAATCAACCTGTTTCAAATGTTCAGTCGTACGCGTGGGATACATTGGACACTATAGAATCGTCGCTCCACGACCACAAGTATTATCTCGACTTGCCTTCCGATATCGAATTACACAATTTTGGCATTAACGCGAATGGTCGACTTGTTGTTCATCGTTGTGAACCTCTTAAAGACCCGTCGACAGGTCGTAAAAATTATCCTACGGTCGTATTGCCATCATCGCTTGATGTTTATGATAAAGTTCTTCTTACAATGTCGTTATTCCATCCCAAATGTGGTCATGTTTACGTTCGTTTTCCTAATTTGAAAGACAAAGTTGATCAGCGTCGTACGAAAATAGGTCTTTGGATAAATCCATGCAACTCAGGGTTGCGCCTGAAAAAAAAAGCCATTGACAAAGGAACAAAAGACGACGTTGCCTTTCAGTTGGGGGTCAATTTCAAGTTCCATGTCCCCGGTATTGAACCATGCTTTGTCATAGCGGCCACACCCTTTAAAAATGGTCAGTTATTGATGAATAAAGCCGTTCGTTCGAAATCATTCCGAGTGCAGAGTAAGCGTCAACGTCAACCAACGGCTTCTCGAAAACGTCGTAAAAAATCCAATGAAATCGATAAACTGAATACAGACATACAATCCGCACAGCGAGAAAGGGAAATTCTACAACGCGAATACACAAGAATGTCGTATGTGAACGCAGAACACCGACGTTTTATGCGCAATTTGAAACATAAAATTGGAAACATTCCACCAGGACCTGCTAAAATTGCCCTCTTGCATGCAACTCGGAGCATCAAAACGGAAGAGACTGTTGTTCTTTAGAAGCGTGATGTACGCCCCGTCGAAGGTTTCCACATACAAGCGCGCGCCACCGTATCGACGACGGCGATAGCAAACCAGATGTCAAGACGCGTTACCGCGATTAAAATGTGCAGAATAGTTCCCAACCATTTATATAAATTATAACAACTAATATTAAAGACTTCTTGTTTTGTCCAAATATGTTTGTCGTGGTGTTTTCTGTCAATATCTCTTCCCACGGTCTCTTCCATAAAAACATTCATACATTGGTACAAAATAAGAAGTCCGACGAAGACCCACCATTTCCACCATTGGTCAATCACAATAGTACCCACTTGAAAGGGTGGTCCTAGATGGAAAAACCCATTCCATATATTTTCTACCCACAATAAAACAAAACAAACGACTGTAATCAATAAAGAGAATACAATCAACATTTACTTATTATTTTGTTGTATAAATACTACTTTGGAATAACAAATTCATGTCCCTCGTTTCTTCCAAAAACATCAACCAAATCATGAACGTTGTTTCTATATACGTCGGAATCACACTTATTGTGATGGGTATTACGAAAATGCGGGATTCACAGTATATCCCACCGAATACACCGCCTGGATGGATGATGGGTATGGCGTGGATTGTTAATGGGGGTATTGTTGCAACTATCTGGTTTCTTTTCATCACTGGAGACATTATTGCCCAGAAATTCAACCATAAACCACGCTGGACATTTTCAACCATGGCCACGAGCTCATTGATATTGATATTAGCACTTGGGTGTGCTATTTTGGGAACGTGGCAGACGTGGAAACATCCTTATCGACTGGGTGAATGTTTTTGCACAGACAACCAGTGGGGACCCTTTTGTTCGCAGTGTCAATGCGGAGACTATGGCGTGTGTCATTCCGGTATTTACGGCACTGGTGTCTGTGCGTGTGACCATGGCTGGACAGGCGCGAAATGTGACCGATGTGATGACCGACACAAACCAGAACCGGGGACAGACCTGCCAGCGTGCAATTTGTGTAAAACAGGATTCACTGGAGATAAATGTCAATTTTGCGCGACTGGTTACTCAGGGGAAGATTGCGCGACCTGTGACACCGGCTGGTACCCGTGGCAATATGCTTCCAAATTATTCCCAGAGACCATCGCCGATGACAACAGACACATTTGTGATGAATGTTTGCCAAATCATTGGGGGTTTTATTGTCTGGCGTGTCCATTGGGTAACGACGTTCCTAAAATAACGCTCGCCAAAAATAATCCATTGGTGATAGGGGAAACGCGCGTCACTGATAAAGACGGTAACACGGGCCAACTATACTTGATTGAAACATGTGCCGACGTTACCACCAAAGAGTGCACTACCTGGACATCGGGTAGCTACGACCCCAATAATCCCTTTGTTTTGACACACGTACGATTAAAAATACAGTACGACGCAGATGACGTCATCTCCAAATGGTTTTTATTGACACAAATCGAAGGATTTCAATGCAATAATCGTGGCACGTGTAGAGACGACGCATGGCACCAGAAAAACAATCAGGACTGGGACAAAACGTGCACGAAATCATACATTCAAGAATGTACTGTACACTCCGACTGTAAGATGTCCGAAAATTGTAAAGGATTTTGTGTACCGTTAGAATTACCAGTGAATCCATTTTGGTCGAAATGGAATGGCGACCCGGGTCAGATGTGTGCCACCGATACCGACTGTTTAGGTGAACCCATTGATGAAGATGCAGACGAAAATCCGATTTACTATACTGGAGGACGATGTATCAATCGTTTTTGTTGTGACGAATCATATCATGGCGATGGTACTTGTGACTGTAACGCAGATTTTTTTGGACCAGCATTCGGTCTAGGGATTAAACCACACCAAGAATTATCACCGGCGTGTGATTTTTGCCCAGGATATGATTGGATGACTGAAGAGACAACGACCATCTGTTCTGGAGCCAAGGGTACATGTGCGCCCTCGTATGCATCTGCCCTCGAAGCCAATACACTGGGCCAATACATTGATATGCGATGTATCTGTGGTAAAACGGTCTACATTGACCCTGATACAGGTATCGTTGACCCCACCATTATTATTACATGGAAAGGGGAATTTTGTGAATGTGGTGATGTCGCGGAGCGCCAAGACGGCGAATGTGATTTCTGTGCTGCAGGCCATTGGGGTCCAGAATGTAAGATGTGTCCAGGTGGAGCGGGTGAAAAAGCTTGTTCTGGACATGGTACGTGCTCGTCTGGTCCTCTTGGCGATGGTTCGTGTCTCTGTGATGTAGATAAAACGTCATCGTGGATGTTATCGGAATATGTCCCAAAGTATCCTGGTGATTGTGATAAATGTGCTGCCGCTGACGGTGATACACGAACCTGTAACGAATGCGCCCCCAATTTCTGGGGCAACGGTTGTTGGCGCTGTGACGACACCGATATGATTAAAGCCAGTGAATTAGATGATATTTTTCAACCTCAAGGGAGTTATCATTTGGGCGTGGGCCAGTCGTCCGCAGAACCACATGCTGTATGTCATCCACAGCAACCATGGCTATGCACACTCGCGTGTGGTGGAGGTGGGTGGTGTGACTGGGGTAGAAAGGGTACCGGCGATTGTAGCTGTTGGTACAACATTCGAGCTGCGGAAGAAACATGGAATCCATTGGACAATGTTTGTATTGGTAATGAAAGATATAATCCAGATGACGACCAAACGTTTGAAGAGGCCATTGCATCGGGAGCTGTAGAGGGGAAGTTTGTCGAACAGTGTCCTGCGTACGGGTTTTGTGACGGAGGAGGACGTTCCAGAGAAATGTGTTTAACAGAAAGCAACTGTGGCAATAAATTTACCAAATGTGGCCCGGAAGATTTTATAGGTATCGACTCGAACTTTAAAAACATGTCAATTCCAAAAAGAGATTGGGAACCATACAAAGATTGGGCATCTGGCGGTCCTACTTTCGATGGTGGTTGTACAGGCAATGGTGAATGTTCTTATTTCAGAGCTATCAACTGGCGACATAGTAATTCAAAAATCACATGTAAAGCGGATTAAAAAGACACAGTCCGTCAGTAGTATATAATTGACTGTGTCTTTTTAAATGTCGATTCTTGAAAACCAAATCCCAATCGAACAGCGTTTTACATCAAAAAACAATCAAGAATTTCATGTTTTTTCCACCGAATCTACAGAGGCCAAAAACATTCAGAAATGGATTAGTATTGAATGGCCATACAAAGTACTCATTGATACAGAAACATATACCAGGCTCAGAAACAGAAGAATTGAATGGAAATTCGACGACAACAAATCTTTAGAAGCTGTCATTATTAAAGCTGTTCAACAAGAAGTTAAAGATGAATGATATCGGTCGTACCACCCATATCTTTGAACCAGTTCAAAACATCTTCCACGTCGTCCCTTGGCCATTCCTCTTCTCCAATTGGACGGGGCCATAACGACGCCACTGTTCGATTTTCGATTTTATATTCAATGACAGACTCTGAATACATTAAAGGTATGCGATGCAATTCATTTAAAAGCAACATGTGTTTGTAACCATAGTCACGAAATGTTTCAAACACGTCCCGACCGAAATGTAATCGATTTGATTTACGCTTACGATGACCAAAGGCCCACAAATCTGCATGTGCGTGATCAAATTGATGCTCAAACGTTCTGACGTGTTCTTTTCCCACAAAAGCTATCATATGGTCAAAGGCATGCATATGAGATAAATGCATATAGTTGGAGAACGTAAAAATAACAACCGAGCAAATTATAATAACATAACCATACATTTGTCTAAACAAACACTCTATTATATATCTATTTAAAAACGAACTCCTGAATCCTGAACATCTTCCTGTCCAAAAGCACCATTAAATTGAATGACATGATTTTTACCTTCGATAGCCATGCAAACACCAGGTAACCGTTTACGGGAAGGCACGTGATACGCCATGACAACATCACCAATTTCCACAGTGGTTTTTTCAATATTTTCGGACGCGTTTACTTGAAAACATTTACCTAGACGCGTGACATTGTAGCCTGATTCTACAGTGGATAAAATAGTGAACTTGGAACCACGCACAGTAACGTTGTCACCTTTTGCGAATGATGGACACCACATGTGTTGAATGCGCGCCACCAGTTGATCGAGTGCGAAATATTCAGCCTCCTCCTTGACCAACAAAATTTCATGAGAATTTTTTGGTGGCAACACCATCGAACCGCGCAAATAATTTAAAATCCATCGGAATGTCTCTGGGTCTCGATCAATAAAATAGTGACCATCAATTTCCTGAGCCGGGTTTGGATGTTGGACAAGGACAGACAACATCGACGTTGTTCCAGTAAGTGTTTCCTTCGTCGTCAAAAAGACCCGACCACCGACATTTAATTTTATAATCATTTTACTTTAAACAACTAGAATATTTATACCCAGTTTAGATTTTCTAAGGCGCTCTGAGACTTCCAATTAAAATTTGATTCCAATTAAAAAGTTTAAGATTTTCTAAGGCGCTCTGAGACTTCGAATTAAATTTGATTCCAATTATACAGTTTATATTTTCTAAGATTTGATTCCAATTAAAAAGTTAAGATTTTCTAAGGCGCTCTGCGACTTCGAATTAAATTTGATTCCAATTAAAAAGTTGAGATTTTCTAAGGCGCTCTGCGACTTCGAATTAAATTTGATTCCAATTTAAAAGTTAAGATTTTCTAAGGCGCTCTGCGACTTCGAATTAAATTTGATTCCAATTAAAAAGTTAAGATTTTCTAAGGCGCTCTGCGACTTCGAATTAAATTTGATTCAAATTAAAAAGTTTAAGATTTTCTAAGGCGCTCTGCGACTTCGAATTAAATTTGATTCCAATTATACAGTTTATATTTTCTAAGATTTGATTACTTGAGTATAAAAGGTCGAGAACATTCAATAATGCTTCGTATTGTTCGCCGTTTATATCATTCGAGAGTGATAGACCATTATGAACGTCCACGCAATGTAGGTTCGTTGGACAGGTCTAAATTACGCGTTGGGTCCGGTATTGTAGGAGCCCCCGCATGTGGCGACGTTATGAAGTTAGACATTGAAGTAGATGAAAGTTTAGTGATTGTCGAGACAAAATTTAAGACATTTGGGTGTGGGAGCGCCATTGCCTCATCTTCTGTTGTCAGTGAATGGATCAAGGGCAAAACATTAGACGAAGCTGTCCTCGTGTCAAATAAAGACATTGCAAGCCACTTGAAATTACCCCCTGTGAAATTACACTGTTCAATGTTGGCACAGGATGCAATTCAAGCAGCAGTCTCAGATGTTAAGAACAAATTAGAGTTAAAATAGCAATGTACGACCTATAAACGTCGTTTATAGGTCTTTTTTTTTGAACCAAAGTCGTGCAAACTCGCTAAATATTAACTCTAATTTATTGTAGAAGTGGGGTCAGCTAACTTAATATTTTTGGGCGCGAAGCTAATAATTCAATTTATTGTAATTTTATTATCAACGCGTGCCTGGTCTTCGCGTAACGCCAACACTTCTGCCGATACTTCTTGTATTCCCGCCTTTTTTAGTATATCACGGTTATACGTTGCCTTGGTAATTTCTTTTAATTGTGTCATCTCGTCCTTTCTGCGAGCGCATTCGGCAAAAACAAGGTCATCGGGCGTTTTTGCAATCAACTGTTCACTATTTTCCGTGATGAATGCACCGGAAAAAACGCGCAAATCGGGTACGGCTTGTTCCCATAACAATTGCATTTCTACGAGGGCCTCTCGCATTCCTGGATTTTTTTGGAAATCGATTCGATTTTGGTTCATTCTATCCTCCAAACTGTCCATGACATTCTTAAGTTGTTGACGTATGCCGCGCTTTTCAGGCGATGAATCGGGGCCGTGTCCAGGAACTTTCTTGCCAGTGTAATCGTAAATCCACCCGGGTACTCTGTCGACCCATCCTACGCCGTAATCTCCAATGTCCAGTACAAGCGCATATAGACCGGGCTTGACCGTTTTATTTACAACCCCAATGACGGCTTTCTTTAAACCCTCCTTTTTTACATCTTCGACTGCTTCGTTGGCGATTCCGGACATGTCTTGTTCACCCACTTGTTTCATGGAATCATGTTTGACGATAGCGCCCCATTGGACGACTTCGACAAAACGTTTCGCGGCAGGCAATGTTAGATGCGACTCTTTTCGCACAGCACGGGCAATGACTTGGTCAAGTTGGGCTGGATTTATCATAGGTTCCATAATATGTATTTGATTCGTGGTTTTGAACGACTTTCCTTCTGTAATGGAATAATGTAACAATACACAGTTGAGCTTGTTCTCATTAAACATGTTTTTGAGTAACGTGTTTTCGAACCCTCGATTTCCAAAGATGAGTGGGCGAATGCGCTCACGAGGAATGTTAGGCAGTAATTCTGTTTTATTTCGTCGCAGATTGTAAGCGCTGGTTGTTTTGCCTTCCATTGTTTTGCCTTCCACGATGTAAATTTTGCCCATATAACGAACTTTTTGACCCATAGTAAATTCAAAATCAGATTCTGGTAACTGTTTATCTATCAAACAGAACTTAAACTCATTGCCCGTTGGTTTTTCACATTCCACAATATTTGTTCCAGACAATTTTTGCCATGTCACTTCTGAGTTATATATGATACATTGTTTGGCGCCCTTTGCCATTAAAAACCTGCAGAAATCGAGTACACCACCGCGTCCCTCAGAGAATTGTGAATAGACGATTGACCTCGGCAACTTGTCCGTTTGACATTGCGCGCGTATTTTAAGGGGTTGGTCATCGCCATCTTTATAATACACAATATCCGCCGTTCGCGTGTTCATGGAATTGTTCAAGTACTTGTTCCACATTATTTCCCATTTTGGAGACCATTCATCGGACGACAAGTTACCTATCCTCAACAACTTTTCGTTGGTTAAATGACTTCTCAAATTCGTGGCGACGATGTCATTCATCCTGCTTCGAATTTCAATATCATCTACTGTCGGGCTAGAACCCAACCATTTGATGGGGACATGCTCAAATTCTTCATAGTCCGCGAAAACAACCGCGGCATGTCCCGGTGAAAAACAATAGACGTTGTTACCCGATTTTTTAATGGGTACGTGTGGATAACGGTCAATTATGTTTTTTGGTTTACGTGCCTTTGATGAAACACGTAGCGGAGCGCTGCCGCCGCCTGGACTACTTGGCGCTGTTGGTGGAGTTATGCCGCCGGGGGTAAATGTTTTTAAGATTGGACGTAGTTTTGGAGGTTTTGCTAAGGCATTGTCCAATTCTGCAGACATATAGTTCAATAAGATATGTTCGTTAAAAGACACCATAGGAATCATTTCGAACTTATCAGTGAATTCGAATTCAATATGCTCGGACTCTTTTCTTTCGCCCTGTTTTTCTTCGCCATCCCCCATCTCTTCGTTCGCACGGAAAAGTGTAAGCCTATCTGGGCGGTCAACCTTTAAAAATGTTTTATGTGCCTTTTTTGCCTCAGAAGCCGTGGTATATTCTTTATAACCATACGCAAGTTTATTTCCTTCGTCAAACGGCCCGACCACCATTTTATGAGCATTTGGACGAAATGTTACTTCTACATAGTCGAGTGGCAGCCAACGTTTTGAAAATTTTGACACTTGGAATGTGCGACCATTTGCCAATTCGATGAGACGCTTTTTGTTATCAATGTCGTCTTTTTTAAAAGCTTTGCATTTTGTGATAGACTCGTCCGTGTTGACCCAATATCCTGCTTCCTCTACTTCGACTTGGTGCAGATAACGCTCTTGGTACCGTTCTACTTGGTAACGCAACGTGTCATTGATGTATTCCGACTGACCGAAAATAGACCATTTGACAGTAGGGCCCTCTCCTTCCCATGGCGTTTTAAAAGACGATTCAAACCAAGATTTACTTATGTAATACGGTACTCCCTTGTGCACAAAATTTCTGGCATTCTGCTCATCGTCGACGCTGTCGCCGTCGACCTCAACCAATGTATTCCCCATTTCTCTCTTTACTTGCCAACCGTCGGGTATATCTATTGAATATGTAACACCTACCGCGACTCTGTAGGTCGTGTACATTTTCTCAACCACTTTGTTCAGAATGGTTTGTTGTTTTTTGGGCGTGAATTGTTTCGAAAAGAATACCGGTATTTCGTATTTACCGTGTTGGTCTTTATTGCGAAGCAGGTCGTCACCTTCATCCGCACTTAGTGTTCTATAGTCTAATAAATCTGACAGACGCTGTTGTGCCATACCTGCGACTTTAAGACGTATAGCTGAATATAATATCAGTTGATACGCCGAAAAATGCACCTTTTCATATCGAAACACTTTGTAAGGATACTCTCTGGCGGACGATTCAAAATCTTCATTATCGAAATAATCAATAAATTGCTGTATGATAGGTTTGATTTGTTTGGCATTGATTCTGAAAAGAACAAGTTCATCACGTGGACGAGTCATATTGAGCAGTTTTTCCTGACCTTTAAGAGTAGAAAGTACCTGACCAACGACGGCTGCCCCAACGACCGTCGCTGCTGCGGGCAAAATACCAGCAGCAGCGGCGAGCGCTACAATTCCCCCGGACAACACTGTTTTGTGACTCAAAGTAAGGAAAAATCCAAACAGTGGTTTGTAATGTGTTCGAATGTATCGCGAGACAGCGGCTTTTTTTTCATCCAGATACATATATTCATTGCGAAATGATTGTGCATCAGTGGGAAAGACATTGGTTTCACTTTCTACCTGACTCAACATGTTAAATAGCGGTATGATGTCGGTGACGGATTTGGATAGTGGCGTTCCTGTCAACATAATCATATATTGTGCCCTCTCTGCGATAGTCAGCATTCTTGTATAGTTATATATGTGCTGTGCGTTTGTTTGCCGTGTTTCTAATGCGGAACGTTCCATATTAATTCTTTTAAGAGCGACGTTTTTGTATTCGTTCAGACGGTGTGCTTCGTCAAATATGACCACTGAACTGTCCATGATGTCTGCCTTCGTGTGCATGCGTTCAATGGCCTCTTCGTACGTCCATAAATAAAATTTAAGTCCACCTGGTATGTCACGGACATAAAAATCACCTTCGCTGTAACTGTTGTCCGGCGACCACACGCCGAAATTGGTGAGCTCTGATTTCCAATCGCTTTTGATAGAATTTGGCATAACGATAATAGCCGTGCGAATTGCTGGCGACCGGTATTTGCGCATATATACGATAGAAGCAATCGCCGTCAGCGTTTTGCCGGTACCCATATAATGATTGACCAAGAGACTTTTTTGTTGGGAAAACCTGTCCACGACATTTTGTTGGTAGTCGTCAAACGTCCAACATGGGTTTAAATAGGGCATGGATGGTTTCGGGCCCAATGACCACCATCCTTCTTCTACAGCATTTAAATTCTGCCATCTATCGCCAAATTTCGCAAAGAAACATCCAACATATTCTTGCGCCACGCGCGGTTGACGAATCGACACGATAAATTTTCGCTGCTTCACCATGACTTGTCCATCGGACAGAATGTGGACTTTATCATATTCTTCGCGCAAAAGTATGCCCGTCTTTATTTCACTTTTTTCCATGAAACGCACCTGTACGTCAGCCTTAAAATCAGGACATTTTCTACCGCTGACTTTGATGAAATCAATAACGTGATTTGCCGTGCAATGAGAACAATCGGTGCACGTATTCGTAAGCCACTCTCGATATTCTTTGGTTTCTTGTAACCATTTTTCGGACTGATTGAATTTAAACGTGGATGTAGACCCAAAGAAATAATTCGAAGGTCTGAGATTGGTGAATGACACAGGGGGTAATGTAATGGGAAACGTTACTTTCCATGGTGCTGGGTTGTTCTCCATGCACGCGAACATGTTGATGTACTCCAACGGTGTTACTTGGTCTCTTGCGGGAAAATACCAGCCGTTTGCCGGTCCAATACCCGACAGTGTCTGGAAATAGTTGACCATTGATTTCATTTCAGAGACCATTTTTTGAAACGTTTCCGGCATATTATCCCAACATCCTTGTTGACACGGTATATTTAATTTTCTGTATGTTTTTTCCAAAATATCATGCGACCACACGCTGAGAAATTCGCCCAAATTATTTTGCATTTTCGGTGGCTGCATCTGCATTTTCAACAACTCAGAGTTAATGGGCACGCGGCCTTTACCTAGCTTTGTTTCCAAAAATAGGCGTAAAAAACAGGTAGGCATGTTATGAACTTTGTCGTTTATCGTGATGGATATGCACGGCAAACCTCTTTTTTTGAGACCGACTTTGAAATAGCGACAGTGGACTTCTTGGATCTGTGGAATGTACGCTGATAGTTGTAACCAGACTGTATTGTCGGAAGTCAAATTCCATTCATTTATTAATTCTGGATTGACACTACGCTCTTCCGACTCTTTCGACACTTTCGACTCGTTCGACTCTTCGGACTCTTGTTTTAGTTTGATTTGTTCTTCCAAGATTGCGACAAATCCACGGAGAACGTCGGGAAATGGTTTTCCCGAGAATCGTTTTCCCAACTTATTCCGAAATTTTCGCAAATCTTTCACGTCTACTTTGGACAAGTATTCGGGGGTCCATTTCTTTAATTCCGTATACCATTTACCACGACCCTGAATGGTGTCTTCAAAATTGAGACGATTAGCATCATAGTTGAATTGTTCTGAATAAGATGTACTTTGTTCTACTCCCATAATTTATAACAATTATAATGATATATATATACTATTTTTTTTTACTTCAACATTACGAAGAGCATCTAGCTAATAACAACATCTATCAGTTTTTGGCTGACTGTGAAATTCTATCTTGTCTTTTTGAACATGGGGTAGCTTTTTTAGTTGTTGAATCAGTGTATTGAATACAGTATCCAAGTTCGTTGCGTCTTTGGACGATATCTCGTCATAAGAAAGACCGTAGCTTGCTGCCCAGGCTGTCGCTTCTTCCCTGGAGACAGTTCTTCTGTCTAAATCGATTTTATTTCCCACTAACATCGCCGCACATTTTGTTGTGTTTCCATATGTCCTGAATTCTCTCCACCATTGGTTCAGATTTAAAAACGAATCGCGATTGGTCACGTCGTACACAAACATGATTGCCTGTGCTCCTCGATAGTACGCACTCATCAGTGACTGAAACCGCTCCTGTCCAGCGGTATCCCAAAACACCAATTTGGTTTCATCGTCCAACTCTTTGTGCGTGAATTCGACACCAATCGTGCACGGTACTGAAAGAGTAAATTTTCCAAATATATATTGGTTTAACATGCTCGTCTTGCCCGTGCCCGCGTTACCGACAATGACAACCTTGTACGTTTCCATTCACTCACTCAAAAACGACTTAAATACTGACATATAGAGTTTCTTTAAATCTAAACTCACAGGCTCGCAGTGTGCGCTTGAAAATATGTCGGCGGTAGGCCTACATAGGTCTTTGTATAGGTTTATGTAATGGTGTCGCTACTGTCAGGACAAATGCAAAAGCTATCGGAAAGAGCGCTGTCACAGAATGACTCACGCAGGAGCAATTGTAATGGAAGAAAACAATTCTCCTTGGAAAGAAAATAGAGCCCACAACCTCGTCATACACATTATTTTTTACATTTTTCGGCTAACTGTTTAAAGCCGAACAACTTGGCAGAGTATAAATAAACCTATGACAATACCAAATGGGTTTCATGTGGTCGAAATCGAAATCACCCCTGACAACATCGTTGCTCGCAGATACGAATCAATGTATTTTGCGGACTGGTGATTTATTATTAGTACCTTCGTCCGATTTGCACGTTACCTTAAATGACGAGTTATGGCAACATGTCGCGCTTGTTGTCTCTGCCTCCAAAATTTATTCGTATGGTCAAATTGTATCTAGCGTATCGTTTTTTGAAGAGTTTGATACCATACATGTGCGCCAACTCGAATGTCGCCGACCGACGGGATTTCAAAAAAAAATGGTGGAGGCAGTGGCAAGTTCGATGGCACAATCTTATCGGGTCGCGGACGAATACAAAGAGGGGTTCGAAATAGGCCATGTGCTTTACAAGATGGGGTTTATGCCAGAAATAGAGGAGCTCAAACCACATCATTTTTCGATGACGTCACCGTTCAAAAAAATGAAATTAGAAATGTATTCTGAACATGTTTAATTCTAACCGTCTCTAAGGCGTCTCTAACGCCGTTACTTTCCCCTCTAACGTCGTTACTTTCCCCTCTAACGTCGTTACTTTCCCCTCTAACGTCGTTACTTTCCCCTCTAACGTCGTTACTTTTCCAAACAATTGTTTCAAAGTATACTGGGTACCATCATCAACATCAAAAGTTACTTCACCCTTTAATGTTGTCGATGGAGTTGTACCTCTGACAATCAGTGTGTTAACACTGACAGTGTTAAAATCAACTGCACCTGTCACGTCTAACGAAGCCATAGTCATCTTCCCTGTTGCAATAATTTTAGTAGTTTGCGCAGCATTAGTGGCCGTATTCACCCAATATTCAATATCTCCATTTGTTTTAATACACTCATCTGCGGCATGTGTAGAAGTAAGTGCTACCGCTGCTAATTCAAAATCCTCACAAAAAACCGTGCCAAATAACAATATCATAAACAAATAGAACATTTGCTTTTATACTAAACCCTTATATACATTTTTATGAACAACTTATAGAACCCTCCTCTGTGGCAGTGTGACAATATTTACACGAACTCCGACCAACGTTATCTTGGTACTGACCCAGTGGACATGAACGACAAAGACCACCGTATTTTCTTGGAGCAGATTTGAAATATTCCTCTCTTAACTCTTTGCCTTTTACACACACGACGGGTTCGTTTCCGACACATATGCCTGTTGTTAAACCTTTTTCACATTGTTCGACATGCCAATCCTCTTGCTCGCCAGGAGCAAGATACGGCCCGAGTTGATTTGTAAATTGGCTACAACTGTGAAATACACCAACACCTCCCCACGCAAGTGGAATACCAACGATCGGGTTCGATTCCCAATACGTACCCGTGGGACATTCGGGACATTTACCACTCTTTGCGAACGACCCCTCTGGACAAGCACTATAACGACACTCTTGGTGTGGAAAATCCACAAGGACGCGTTTGTTTGCTGTCGACGTGCACGCGGTACATGTGGGTGAGGCACTGTCCACGTTCCTTTTGCCTGGAGGACAGAATGTACACACATTAAAATCACCAGGTCCAATGATTTTGACTGCTCTATCTTGGACCTGTTTGAAAAGACCCACAGGACAACTTTTACATTGTTTATCACTGTTGAACATGTTGTGATACTTATTCCCATCACATACCTTGCTTATGAACGCAGTGTAAGTCTCGTCAATAACTTTTTTTAATGTCGATTGAAACCCGTATTCACGCACAGTGACTCTCGAATAGAGAGCCCAGGCTCTCGAATATTCGTGTTGTCCTTTTATATTATCACTCGTGCACTCATCCTTCTTTTGTCCGATAATACCGGTATGTTGGCCCGTTGAACATTTCTTGCATGTATTGAGATTTTCTTGATCAGCATACTCACCTCTCGGACATGTAATGCACGTAGTGTAGTCATCCGATAGCGGGTCGGCGTGGTCAAAAGATAGGACGCGGCCGAATGGACAAGTTTTACAATTCCCTTGTCCTTCCTCGTCTTGGTAACCCGTATCGCACAGGTGACATTCGTTTAAAATTTCTGTTTCCCAACCTGTATAACGCCCAATTGGACATACCGTGCAACTCCTCTTATAACGACCAGGCAAACACTTAAAGCATGATATACCATCACTGTTTGGCTGGTCATTGCTACATGTTTTACAGGACGCTTCTCCGTTAATGTACTTTCCTTCCGCGCATTTTGTACAAAATATCTGACCGTTTGCGAAATAACCGTTTGGACATCCGACAGCACAACTCGTCGCACCCGAGGGCACACCCGTCACTTTATCTGTGTCGCAAGGTTTGCAGTTCGATTGTTCGTCGTCTGGTTGGTACATTCCGACAACGCACATTTTGCACATCGACGAACCAGCAACACTATTATATTGACCAACAAGACATTTATCACATGACGATTGGCCTGTTGAACCTTGGTATTTACCTGTAGGACATGACCCACACGACGATTGGCCTGTTGAACCTTGGTATTGACCAATGGTACATGACGCACATGACGTTTTACCTGTTGAACCTTGGTATTGACCAATGGCACATGACACACACGACGATTGGCCTGTTGAACCTTGGTATTGACCAATGACACATGACGCACATGACGTTTTACCTGTTGAACCTTGGTATTTACCAATGGCACATGACACACACGACGATTGGCCTGTTGAACCTTGGTATTGACCAGTAGGACATGACGCACATGACGTTTTACCTGTTGAACCTTGGTATTGACCTGTAGGACATGACGCACATGACGATTGACCTGTTGAACCTTGGTATTGACCAGTAGGACATGACCCACACGACGATTGACCTGTTGAACCTTGGTATTTACCAATGGCACATGACGCACATGACGTTGATTGGCCTGTTGAACCTTGGTATTTACCAATGGCACATGACGCACATGACGATTGGCCTGTTGAACCTTGGTATTGACCAGTAGGACATGCCGCACACGACGATTGACCTGTTGAACCTTGGTATTTACCAATGGCACATGACGCACATGACGTTGATTGGCCTGTTAAACCTTGGTATTTACCTGTAGGACATGACACACACGACGATTTGCCTGTTGATGGTTGGAATTTACCAATGGCACATGACGCACATGACGTTTTACCTGTTGAACCTTGGTATTTACCTGTAGGACATGACACACACGACGATTGGCCTGTTGAACCTTGGTATTTGCCTGTAGGACATGGCCCACACGACGATTTGCCTGTTGATGGTTGGAATTTACCAATGGCACAATCCTCACACTTTGTCCGATCTGCGCAACCTGTTGAATATTTCCCCACATCACAGGAATCACAATGATATCTGTAAAAGTATAGAGGCCAGATGTGGACACAATCTGATTTGTCCCGGTGCGCGCCATAATAATAACCTGCCTTACAGTTCATATTAGACCACGGGGATAATACGCATTCCGACCAGCCACTACCGCACGGTTCACCCAGACCCAGTGTATTTATTACAAAAAAACTCAACGTCAATAAAAATATCCAACAAATCATTTTTGTAATTAACATTTATATGTGTGTTTATATAGTTCACAAATGTGCTGCGGATGCGCCTTTTCGAACAATCTTGTTTGCCCAATATTGGATTCTTTTTTCTAAAAATGTACCACCACCTCGACAGTACGGTTCTATGCGCGAAACGTCAAAAGGTGTGTCGCAATAATACAACGCCCGCATGACACATCGTTTAATATTGTGCGATGCGTCTGCCAAGAGGGGCAGTAATTTCGCTGGGTTGAAATCAGACCCTATCAAATCAAAGATGTCTTCGTCCATACAGTGTTCAACCATTGCTTCCAGACGCATGTCCGCGCGAATAGGTTTCGCCATAGGTCGTTTGTATGTCAGGCCTTCACCACGAACGTGTCGAGAAATTGCAGCCCATGTGAATCGGTCACCTTCTAATAGATTAATATCGACGTACGTCGTGTCAATATGTCTAAAAAAATGACACTCCGCACTAACGTAGCGCGGTGTCACTGTTTCGAAGGTATAACACCACCGTGATTTCATTTCAATGTGTATATTCACTTCGTTTGCTTTGGCAAAGATAGCGTCGCGAAACGCAACGGAATTACCATAGCTAGTCATTTTGAGATTTGACCAGTACCAAAACATTGGTACTGGTGGTGGTGGAATGTTACTATAATGAACGTACTCCATACAATCAAATCCTGCCCATTGATAGCGCGCCTTTATACCCGACGTGAACGTTTTCGAGCTCCATCGCAAATCGCCAGGCTGTGGAAATCCAAGGGTTTGCAATTGGTCGGGTTTCAACTTGGAAATAAACCGCTCGAAATTGCCGTAGTACATCTTCTGTGTAAAACCTGGCTGTTGCACGTCTGACGAGGGAAAAAGAGCCGCGCCACCAGACCCAAAGTCCTGCACGGGGTTCGCTGCATTCTCGGGAAAGTGTTCCCGCATTTCTTTGAGGGCAGTTGTCACTGTAACAAGATTCTTAAGAACGACGTAACCATGGTCGATAAATTCACGTTGCATTCTATATATTTAAATTAAGTTAAATTAAACGAGGCGCGCACCGGGGTTCGATATGAAGTACGAACTTTGTTATATTAAAAAAGTCTAAATCGTTTCGAATTCAAATTCTCTGGTATAGGAGTATTATGCACAAGATGTTCTCCAAGTAAATGACCAGCGGCAAATCCCACGGTCCATCCAAAAAAACCCAAACCACCGACCATATACACGTTGTTTGGGCGACCGGTCACATGACCAATAACAGGTAATCCATCAGGACTGACAGCACGTGTGCGCTGATACGACGGATGTTCGCACCCTAACGATACTTTTCTCGGGTCGTCGGGCGATTTTAAAATTTCAACACCTCGTCCAAACCGTATTTTAGACCCGAGGTTTGCCCAAAAGAGTTGGTGTCCATTGTACATCACAACTTTGGGATTGTTTTGTATAATGGGCGTGTTTATTTCAACAACAGTTCCTGCAACAGGTAGTATTGGAACGGGGGTGTGTTGACCAATGTGAGCACCTGTGCACAACACAAAAATATCTGCCTGTATATCAGATATTTTACCATTCGTAGTAACACGTATACCAGTGACTTTGGAATGTTGTGTTATGAAATGATTCATTGTAGTATTTGGTTTCCAATCTAATTGGGAAGACAGCGACAGTTGCAAAGCAACTTGTTTACAAAATTCCCAACTAGAGCCAACCCACACAGGTGTTGGTCTTTTCTGTATATGACCCTCCAACGTTGGTGGTAAATGCTTATCATTGGACGTAATTTTCCAATATTCACCCTGTTTCAATACATTTGGGGCCAGTGTTTGGATGAAATGGAGATTTTGTTGTGCTAACAAACGTAGACTCTTTGTTTTAGAATCGTGAGTCCATGGCTGTGCACGAAATTTGAGGTGTTCCAGAATCCAACGAGGGTGAAATGATAAGGACACCAAACTTTGAAACGAGACTCTTGTCTGACTAGTCATTAATGCTTGGAGATGGTTCACCCCTTTAACGTCAACTTGTGCTCCATTCATTCTGCTTGCACCACCCGAAGCGACTGTTCCAGAAGAATCAATGAGAGTCACTTTGCAATCCGCTGCCAACAATGCATGTGCAAGTCCAAGACCAGCGACGCCAGCACCAATAATACAAACATGCATTTTTGTAATATATGATTTATACTATTATATATATATTTTTTTGGCCACGTGTGAGACTTTCTATATTTTGACAGCTTAATTGGATTTTTAACGGAGCGCCGCCCAGTTAGCCGTGTACCAATCAAATCTACAAGAATTTGGCGCGACAGTCGCAGAGCGCCTTAGAAAATCTTAGAACATTTTAATTGGAATCAAATTTTAATTGGAATCAAACCTTAGAACATTTTAATTGGAATCAAACCTTAGAACATTTTAATTGGAATCAAATTTTAATTGGAATCAAATCTCAGAAAATCTTAGAACATTTTAATTGGAATCAAATTTTAATTGGAATCAAATCTCAGAAAATCTTAGAACATTTTAATTGGAATCAAATCTCAGAATTTTAATTGGAATTAAAATTTAATTGGAAGTCGCAGAGCGCCTCAGAAAATCTCAGAATTTTAATTGGAATCTAATTTAATTGGAAGTCGCAGAGCGCCTCAGAAAATCTCAGAAAATCTACAAGAATTTTAATTGGAATCAAATCTTAGAACATTTTAATTGGAATCAAATCTTAGAAAATCTTAGAACATTTTAATTGGCGCGCAGCGCCTGGTCTTCCCACTTCGTTAGCCGTGCGGCAATTCGAATCAAATCTATAACTTTTTAAATGATACGCACTTTCTCAGTAGTGTGGTCTGTTGCCATGGCATTTTGTGTTTCTGTCCAGAAGAGCCGCCCCGTGTCATTGACCTCTCTAAAAGCACAGTGGCGTGCAAAGGTAGTGATTCTGATTGTCAACAAATCTCAAGTTTTGGTGTATTGTTCGAGAAATGTAAAAGAAGTTTAAGCACTATTTAATAAGATATTTTATTTTTATATGGCCTCTTTGAGAACGTATGTTGACTGTCGGTCAGTCCATCATTCTTCCCTATTTCTAAATGTAGAACCTCTCCTCGAACAACATGTAGCACCACTCGGACAATACATTGCTGTTGCTGTTGCTGGTGTTAGTGATAATGTAATTTTAGAAAAATCATTTGGAAACGTATTCAACTTCATGAATGCTTTTGAGATTGATATGGATAAAGAAATTGTGGAACAAACAGAAACACATTTAGAACCAAAATGGATTCAATGTCGAAATAACTGTCACAATATTGCAACAAAAGCTATACAAAAAGAAGTGAACTCAACTGCATTTATCATTCGATGTTTGATTAAATCTATGATCAATGAACCATTGATCATTTCTTGTTCAGACCCATCCAAGATTACAGGCCTTTGGAAAAAAGACTCAGGTCTTTTCACAATGGATAATTTTTCAGGTCAACTACAAGGGAGACTAATCATGGGATTCGGCCCCAGTGCGTCCGGGAAAACGTATTGGGCAAAAAACACAATTAGCATGCTTTCAGGAATCGAAGACGATTTCCCGAAAGCATTCATGACTATCGATGGTGGAATATATAGGGAATCGTCTGTGATATATCAAATACTGGTGGAACGTGTTCTCAGTCGACATGTTGGAGGGTTGACCAACTTGGTTTCAGCCGGATTAGGGAGTAAGTCTTTGTTTTCTGCAGGGAAAATAAAAGAAACGATTACAGATTTTTTAAAGACCCAATCACCACCAAATTTATATATACCAGAAACATTGGGTAGTTGCGTGGTTGGGATGAGTAAAAAAGGGACATGTTCAGACATGTACAATAAATACAAAACTATCACTGGCGACAAAAATTGGATTGGTCTATGTATATGGCAGCATGTTGAAGACACCAAATGTATATATGCACCCCAGTATAAATGTATCGGATGTACAGAAAGCGGTCAAAAGCGTGAACGCGAAGAAGGCAAACATTACAGCCCACTCGCGTACAAAAATTCATTTAGATATGGCAAGATTCATGCGATGAAGGCGAAAAAATGGTTCGTTATACACAATACTGGAGGCAGGATGTATAACAACGAACGGTGTATTAATTTAATTGAGTCTAACGTTCAAATATCGGAAGAATTACAAGAACAATTCAATTGTAAACAATTAGAAAGTGGTTTATCAAAATAAATTAACATCCGAATGCTAACGGAAATTTTCCGTAGGATAAAGATGGTAAAATATAAAATTCTTTTACATTTTTTAACACGCCAATTGTTATTGGCGTGAGTACTGTAATATATTTTTTAGTTATCCTCCTAATTCATCCCTAGTGGGTACGGTGTACAGCGGTATCCTTTTCTCGCGCTCAGGCTCTCTGACTGGTGCGTTACATGCTGTCTTCAGAGTACGAAATGTCTTTCCAGGTTGACCAGTTCCAATCCACACCTCTGGTTGATATTTTTTGACCATGTTGAACCCGTCCTTTGAGAAGACGCGATACTCTCCGAGATGACCCACGAGCAATCTATTCGTACCAGCGATTTGCCAGACAGGTACGTCCGCCGAAACGGTGCGTTCTGTCGCCGCACCGTGCCAATCGTCATACGACTCGCGTTGGTAGACAAAAGGTTTCAAATTTTTTTTAATTAAAATGACCGACAGATACCCTGGCCAACGGTTCACGGGTTTCTGGATATCGTAGTACCAGTCCACCTCTAATGGATTTATTTTTGTATTGTGAAGTGCCTTGTCGTATAGAAATGACCATTGGTCGCCACGTTTGGATTTAATGACGCCTGGACGCCCATTGACATACAAGCGCGTTCCACGTTTCCAACCTTTGTACATGTTTTAATTTAATTTGTGAAGAATCTTGTATATAAGACATTTAAATCAAATGAAGAATGAAATTTTCCGTAGTATTAATATTATTCCACATATTTATGAAATGCGAGGGTGTATTAAATTGCACATTCACCGATGGTTCAACAGCGAATACAGTATCATGTACATGCGGAAATCAAGAATGTACTGCTGCCACTGGTTTGATCTGTTATGCTACAATTGGTGGTGGTTCCTGTCGAAAATTAGATGTGGGTGCGTATGGTTACCCACGGCCGACCAGTGGGAATTGTGTGGACGTGGGTGGTCGAGGATTGATTGGAGACGTAGCCTCTTGCGAAGCCGCCGCCCGTAGTTTGGGGTTGAGTGGTATCATAGCGGAGGTAGTAACCCAAAAGTATTACTACCCACAAGGTTGCTTCTGGAGGTCTGGAATACTCAAATTCAACACTTATTCTAATCCCGAATATAGTAATTGCGAGGGATACGCCGATTATTGCATTTGTATTGTCGCCCCCGCCTGCACCCACACGGATGGTACGACCAACAACAATGCACCCTGTCTTTGCGGTACAAGTGGATGCACGTCTGGCAACTATTGCCACAGCGCATACAATCAATGCGCAACAACACCCATACTCGAGTGCACATCTACGGATGGTTCGGTCGCAAGTGACAGAACTTGTGTTTGTGGCAATGAGTTATGCAATTCAGCCAATGGTTTAATATGTTATTCTACCACTGGTGGTGGTTCCTGTCGAAAAAACGATGTGGGTGCGTATGGTTACCCACGGCCGATCAGTGGGTACTGTGTGGATGTGGATGGTCGAGGATTGATTGGAGACAAAGCCTCTTGTGAAGCCGCCGCCCGTAGTTTGGGTTTGAGTGCAGCGAGTGATTTATCCTCTTCACGCTACCCACCCGGTTGCATCATGCACAGCAACGGCAACCCCTTCTTCAACACCTTGTCTACTTCCACAAATGCATGCTCCGACAACTACGCCGTCTATTGCATTTGCCTCGCCGCCCCCGCCTGCACCCACACGAATGGTACGACCAACAACAATGCACCCTGTCTTTGCGGTACAAGTGGATGCACGTCTACCACTGGCTACTATTGCGACAGCACATACAATCAATGCGCCGCCGTCCCCGTTTGCACATCTACGGATGGTACGACCGACAACGCTGGTGCCTGTCTTTGTGGCACTACTTCATGCACGTCTGGCAGTGGCTACTATTGCGACAGCACATACAATCAATGCGCAACAACACCCATACTCGAGTGCACATCTACGGATGGTTCGGTCGCAAGTGACAGAACTTGTGTTTGTGGCACTTCTTTATGCACGTCTACCACTGGCTACTATTGCACCAGCACATACAATCGATGCATCGCCGTCCCCGTTTGCACATCTACGGATGGTACGACCGACAACAATGCACCATGTCTTTGTGGCACTACTTCATGCACGTCTGACAGTGGCTACTATTGCGACAGCACATCCAATCGATGCATCGCCGTCCCCGTTTGCACCCATACGGATGGTACGACCGACAACAATGCACCATGTCTTTGTGGCACTACTTCATGCACGTCTGGCAGTGGAGCGGACAGTACTGGATTGTTTTGCTATTCTCCGCACAATGTGTGTGCGGACTACGCCAATCCTCGCAAGATAGGCGCCTTCACAGCACCCAAATGTCCCCAAAGCGACGGCGTCAATACATCTCCTTGTGTTTGTGGCGATGCGTATGATTACCCACGGCCGACCAGTGGGAATTGTGTGGACGTGAGTGGCCGAGGATTGATTGGAGACGCAGCCTCTTGTGAAGCCGCCGCCAAAAGTTTGGGGTTTCTGGCCCTACGTCCATTAACTTTTTGTTCGGAAACATACTACCCGCCCGGTTGCTTCATGAGTGAAAACGCCTATGGCATCTTCTTCAACACATTGTCTACTTCCACAAGCTCATGCTCCAGGTACTCCGATTATTGCATTTGTATTGCCGCCTCAGGTGCTTGTACGGGCAGTGGGGCGGCCAACACTGGATTGGTGTGTCACGCAGAAACCAGCACGTGTTCAAGACCGGATAGTTGCTCAAAGACGGATGGTCTCGTTAAAAATGCCGCAAGTTGTGCGTGTGGTTCGGTGGATTGCGCGTCTGAAGAATATTGTCGAGCCCATTTGAATGGGTGTAGTCAGTACGCACCTTGTAGTGTGACGAATGGTAGCAACGCCACTGGTGGTACTTGTGCGTGCGGTTCGGTGAATTGCAAGACTGGCGAATATTGCCATTATGGAACGGAAGATTGGTTGACGCAATGGGGTCTGTGTAGAAATTCTAGCGACAGTCAACTATGTTAAAAAAAAACACTATGTTAGAACATATTCAGAATCTTGTATTTAAGCTGTTTATTTAAAATTAGATAAGAATCCTATGATAGGAATATTTACAAAATATATATATAGGAATCCTATTTGGATATTAACGTTGTTTTCTTGTATTTCGATAACCGGCGCGCAAATAACCGGCACGAAACCAGCCTGTGCGATTACAGACGGCTCTGTCGCAAATTCGGAGCCATGCGCATGTGGAAATACAGAATGCACGGCTGGCGAATTACATTGTTTTATCTCTTACAACACGTGCAGTTCGAGTCAAGAACTCACGTTCTCACAGGTGAACAGCGGAAACTGTGGGACGTTTGCAGTACGAGACAAGGCATCGTGTGAGGCAGTTGCTACTAGCATGGGGTTGAGCGATGTCGCAGCGGATGATTTTGGCCCGGTGTCGGGCAATCCACCGGGTTGTTACAGACGCTACAATTCAAAGTTTTTGATATTCAATCCAAATCTTGATTCTACAGCAACATGTAATCTTGCGGGCTTGGCGTATTCCTGCATTTGTATCAACGCCCCAACATGTCCAAATACAGACGGTTCGACTACAAACGCTTCCCCCTGCCTGTGCGGTAACACAATATGTACAAGCGGGAATTACTGTTATGGCGAAGGAAGTTTATGTTCGACAAACAGCATTACTAACATTTGTTCAATAAAAGATGGGTCGGTCGAAAATTCTGGGCCGTGTCAATGTGGAAAAGTGGGATGCACAGCTTCAACCGGGTTAATATGTTACTCGACAAATGGCGGTGGTTCATGTCGTAAACAAGATGTTGGTTTGTTCGGTTATCCAATAGTAACCGGATGGTGTCAGGGGTTAAGTGGGCAGAGTTCCATCCCAGACAAGGCATCGTGTGAGGCAGCTGCTACTAGTAATGGCTATTCAGATGTCACAGCGAAGGTTGTCAGCGCCTCATCGGCACCACCGGGTTGTTTTCTTAAAACTGATGGCCAGCTCTACTTCAACACGCTGTCTACTTCTACCCGACAATGCTCCACCTACCCTAACAAACAATGCGTTTGCATAAGCGCCCCGGAATGCGTTCACACGGACGGCGTCACTAGTAATGACGCACTGTGCGGATGTGGGGGCGTTGTATGTGCAGAACAAACTGGTATGGTATGTTCGAAATCGCCCGACACCTGTTCGTTCCCATCTTGTGAGAACATAGATGCTACGGGCGAGAATCCCGCAGTATGTGAATGTGGAAGCGCCACGTGTTCTCCGTCTACCACAGGACGTTATTGCTATAAATTGGAAAATATTTGTCGCGATATACCCATGGACGAATACCTACTATTGCCAGTAAACGGCGCCAACAGATGTACAAATACAAGCGGTATTCTTGAAAATCCGGCAGAGTGTGCGTGTGGGAACAGTCTTTGTGACATCGCGTCTGGGCTATTTTGTCTAGAATCGTCTTATATCGACGGGACATGTGTGAAAAGTACCTTATGTACCATTACGGATGGTACAAACGAAGCAAATTGCATGTGTGGTTCAAACGAATGCACATCCAACGTGGATGGCACGGGGACAGGGCTTATATGCAATGCGGGAACATGCTCTAGACCCGCTGATTGTACAGAGGGTGAAAACGCCGCGTCTTGTTCATGTGGCACTGTCGATTGCACCTCCAACACAGGCCTTTTTTGTTCTTTGTCAGAAAATAAATGTCGCAAAAAACCCTGTGACGTAACAAACGGTTCTTCCACGAACGATGGGGCGTGTGAATGCAGCACTGTGAGTACAAAATTCCAAAACCTCGTCTCGTCCTACCCAATCGAGACTGTAACAGTGGATAATACGTGTACTGTCGAGTCTGGTCTGTATTGTTTTGCGGATGAAAACAGATGTGCACACGATGGATATGGATACAGTGTAGTTACAACTGGCAAATGTACAGACCAAACTGGACGAACAAATGTTTATAATGAGGACTCATGTCGCGCCGCTGCTTCTCTGACGTATTTGTCCGAACGTCTAAACGGATATAAAAACACGCTATTGTCAAGTAATATATGGCATCAAGATCAACCTTATTCGTATCCATCGGGTTGTTCTACTTTTTATTATTATCAAAATTTGGTACTAAACACGAACCCGTCGTCGACTGAATCGTGTTCAGTCGAAGCAAAATGTATTTGTTTGGTTGCTGAACAGTGTGAGGATACGACCGGTTTAGTGCAAAACGCAAAACCTTGCATCTGTGGAAACAAAGGCTGTACATCGGAAAGCGGTCTGTATTGCGATACATCAGCGGGAACGTGTTCTAAACATCCAAAATGTTTAGTAACAGACGGAAAAAATGCAAACAGCGCTGCATGCAATTGTGCTGGTTCAATGTGTACCGACGAGACCGGCTTGTATTGCGATATCTCCAATCCTGTACAAAAATGTGCTACAACGCAAATGTGTTCCAATGACCAAGGTTTCACACCGAATGACCCCGGATGTAGATGCGGACTTGAACAAAACATTTGTACACTCGGGCAATATTGCAACGCCGAGGTAAATCAATGCGCCACCACACCGTCGTGCCGCAATGCAAACGGCCAAGAACACAATACCGAAGACTGTTATTGCGCCACGGATGTATGCACGACATCCACCGGACGATGGTGCAATAAAGCCGCAGCCGACGGAAGCAGATGCAAATCGTTTGGCGGGACATGGGAACCAAGTAAAAATGAATACACATGTCTAAATACTTTCGGGACGGCTTTCAATAGAGCAGGTTGTGTTTGCGGTACTACACAATGCACTGTTCAATCGGGACTATTTTGTAACGCCGCTCTTAATCAATGTTCACAAGACGGGAAGTTTACAGTCGGGGGTCAAACACAGTCGGCATGTCAGTACACCGATGGACAACAAGAAAATCACAATAATTGTGTCTGCGGCAGCACTTTATGCCAATCCGGTAACATGTACTGCGATGCTGCAAACAATGTGTGCAATCCATCTCCATCTTGTACGATAACGGACGGCTCTGACGCAAATATGCGTTCTTGCATGTGTAGTTCGGATTCGTGCGAAGAAACAGAAGTCTTACAAAAAAATAGCGGTACATGCGCGTCAAATGAAGGTATACATTGCTACGAAGAATGCAAAATCGTTGCAAGAGTGCTCGGATTGGAAATGGAACAAAATACACCGTCATCTACCCAACCAAGCGGTTGTTACATAGTGAACAACCAAGTTTGGTTCAATTCAAATAGCGCGTCGGGCACGTCCTGCTCGTCGACAAACACGTGTCTTTGTCGAAAGCAAGGACTTGTATGCTCAGAAGGGACGTGTTTGCGCCCACCGACGTGTACACATACAGATGGTGTAACGGCGAACGATGGCCCGTGTGCATGTGGGCTCGTAGACTGTTCTCTAAACATGGGATTTGTATGTGATTTTCAGAACAATCAATGTGTATTGGAAGATTGTGCCGATGTTGACGGAAAACAAGCGAACGCGCGTCCATGTCAATGTGGTTTGTCGGTATGTAACGAAGATACTGGACTTCATTGTTTAAAAAGCGAAAGCATGTGCGCTCCGAGATACGAGTTTCAAGGCCCTTGGGGTTTTCTCGGCTCCGATTGTCTAAAATCGGACGGGTTGAGCAAAGAGCCGTTTAAATGTCAATGTGGAACGGTGGTATGCCAATCCCGTGAGTTTTGTGCTGGAAACATTTGCTACGCGTCGCCGAAATGTGCCTCGACAAACGGACTTGTTGCCAGCAAAGACACATGCATGTGTAATGGTCAACAATGCGATAAAAATTATTGTAATGAAGCAGAAACCTGGCGGTGTGTCGACTTGCCCGCGTGTCAACAAACAGATGGAGATGAGTCGAATACAAATGATTGTCAATGTAGTTCAAGCCCATGTGATGCGACATCCGGGTTGTTTTGTTCCGATTCCGTATGTTCTAAAGGGCCAAAGTGTGGCACAGCACGTTGTGAATATGGACAAGGATGTGTTGACGGCGCGTGCAAAACGTTGCCTGAATGCGCCCACGACAATGGTGAAGATAAAAATGTAGAATGTAGATGTGGCTCCAACGTATGCTCGTCAAACGAATATTGTGTCGCCGAAAGGAACCAATGCACTCTGAATAACCCGTGCTTGAACATAACCGGTAATACGACAAATCACGAATGGTGTCAATGTGGAACTTCCCTGTGTGTTGCAGATGATTATTGCACGCAATCAAATAACTTTTGCAGTCCACACCCACAATGCACCAATATGGAGACGCCGATTTATAGAAGCTGTACCGAGTGGCGTCAAACAGGTGAATGTGACCCCGATGGGCCGCGTGAATCACATAAAGATGAACCGTGTAGTGTACAAATCCAGTCTGGAGCATCGGGATATTGTGAATGTGAATCTCTAAGAACAATGAAGTACGATTGTGAACATGGCGCCTTTACATGTGACGACGAATGCGCAAAAGATGATATACAAGTTAATAAAATGCCCGTTCCTTGTGAATGCGGGACGGACACTTGCGCCGCCGAAGAGTATTGTAGACCAGAGCTCAACCGATGTTCGCAGTACGAAGATACATTTGTCATTCAAACCACGGGAACATGTCCCACAAAGCTGACGGACGATGCGACCTGTCGTCGGGCATGGCATGAGCTCAGGGGTCAAATTGAAATTCCTTGGAATATACAATGCTTAAATTCTGCAACGTGTTCCGAAGATTATCCGTGCATATGTTGGTTAGGCGACACCGACCAATTTTTTGATACGTGTGCGGACGGCGTCAACGACAAAGCGTGTACATGCGAATCTCCTGGTTCTAACTGCAAACGTACAAGCACGAAAACGGTAGAAGAGTATCCTGTGCAAACGGCGACGTGTACTTCTGACGATGACTGTCTTTCTGTCACGGGACAATGTCTGTACACAGGTAATTATTGCCTGACAAGAGGATGCGCCGGCTGTACGTGGATACCTGAAATATTAAAGAGTTATTGTGGGACGAAGAAGACATCTTGTGTGTCGAACTCTGAGTGTGGACGGCTTTCATCGTGGACCGACGGAACAGAATTCCGATTAGTAGGAACATGTGAATTTGCGGAGGACATTTGTTACATGTATCCGGACGGCGATACGTGTAATCCGGGCCAATTATGTTCGCATCCAACCACTGCGACCACGTACGACTGTAAAAATGTTATCACGACGCAATGTTCCAACAACAACGGAACAGTGTTAAACGACGTGGCAACATGCAAATGTGGTGCCACAACGTGTGACATTATCACGGGTATGTATTGTGTTGATATTGGAGACACATCGAAATGTACGTGGACGCCCCCTTGTGAAAATAGAGACGGTACTGTGCGAAACACTCAACAATGCACGTGTGGAACAGATACGTGTGAATCTGAATTCTGTTTAGCAGATAAAAACGTATGTACACCCAACCCCGTTTGTGAAAGGACAACTGGTTTTTTCGCAAATACGGGCACGTGTCGTTGTGGGGAAACAACGTGTGATGCAGCGTCTGGTCTCTTTTGTTCCACAGATGACGACGCTTGCTCCAAAACACCACAATGTCAATCTCAAGATGGTACCGCGCGTAATGGTGCCGACTGTTTCTGTGGCCTCACCGAATGTACATCTGAAACGGGCCGTTATTGTTTGTCGGAAGCTTCGGCGTGTTCAGAATATGCAGCATGTGATAATGCGAACGGGTTAGCAACAAATATGGCCGAATGCGCCTGTGGTCAAACGGATTGTCCTAAAGAACCGTCCTATTGTTGGGCAAACAGGTCGAAATGTTCTCTCTATCCCGATTGTCCATCCACGAATGATTCAGTAGGGGCACCGTGTACATGCAACACTGCCGATTGCATGACCGAGGATTATTGTTGGTTCGACAGAGACCATTGTTCCGAATACCCGGATTGTCAAAACACAAATGGCGAGAACACAAATAATGTGAATTGTACGTGTAACACTGCCGATTGTTCCGTTGATGACTATTGCTGGTTCGACAGGAAGCATTGTTCTCAATTTCCAGCGTGCAATCCATTAGGTACGGTGGCCAATCCAGAAGCATGTACATGTGGCGTTGCTGCGTGCAAACCGGGACAATATTGCAACGATGGAAATTGCCAAGACATACCCGTATGTTTATCAGGCCTGAATGCTCAAGATTGCACTTGTCAAAATACAAACTGCACTTTTGAAACGGGTCTCGAGTGTTCCGATGGCGCCTGTCAAGCAGGCGCTTGTGTGGATATAAATGGGGTACAATCGAATGACGCGCGATGTCTTTGCAAACTTGAACGAGATGAATTCGTTGCATATCCTGCATCATCTGAAGCTGGCGAGACGGGTAAATGCCCGCTCGATGATTATATTTCGAATAAGGAAATGTGTGCCACGGTAACCAATAAGACCGTGACCGAAATAGATAGCGCTATTGTTCCACGCGGATGTTTCGAGAAGAGCGGTGAGGCTTATTTCAATGTAAAAATGTCTACCATAGAATGTCAGAATAGAATCGGGCAAGACTCCGAAACATGTCACTGTTTTGTGCCCCGCGCTGCGTGCGAACCGTATGCATTTTGTTCCGACAAACAATGCAATGATTACGGAGACTGTCCAAATATTAAAGGTCTCAACAAAAATGAAAATACGTGCATGTGTGCTGGACAAGAATGCTCCGACTATTGTCTAGAGGTTTTGGGACAATGTCGTGCGACCGCGAATAATTTTACAAAGGCCGGGTTGAGCGTACCCGTGTGCCAATCAACGAATGAACCATGCTTGTGTGGCTCTGCGACAAAAATATGTAAACCGACATTGCCTGGATTGTCGTGTGACAACGAAACAAGCGTCTGTTCGCGACCAAATGAATGTACCAACACAGAAGGTTGGACAGAAAATTCAGAGGGTTGTCGATGCGGTGCTGTCGATTGTTCGGTGGAATCCGGATTCTGGTGCCGAAAATCAATGAATCAATGTACACCCGACGGACAATTTGCGACCAATACAACATTGTATATTGGCGACGGTGCCTGCAAATCGTCCGCGTGGCTGGAAAACCCACCACGACCATTCACCATACAAACCCTTTCGAGTGGTTGTGACACACTCGAAGCGCCGTGTCCAGGAGACGGATGTACACCTCAATCCTCGACAAACCAGAATGAAAGGTGGCTTGACTCCGCGCCACCGCTTATCCACGGTCTGGTGGGATACAACGAATATTATCTTTACGAAAACACTTATGACAGTTTGGTGAAATTCGGATATTACACCGCTATTAGTCCACTGTCGTGCTTAAACGAAAGATGTGGTGATATCACGAGCGAAATGAAAACCTTTTTAGACGACAAAATGAAACATCAATGCATGAATCGATGCAAGAAAACATTTCCGGAACGAGATTTCTTCACGCTCGTTTCCGTTGCTAGAGATTATTATCTTGATCCAACTGATATTGATAGTGGACGGAAATACGATAGCGATCAATTCACGGAACTTCGATGCATGTGTGTTGGGTCGGATAATCAATGTGAATCCAGTTCAGGTTCAGGAAGTTCATATTCCATCAATTACGAAGAATTCCCTCCGCTTTCATATTCCAACAATTACTATCACGACAATTTCAACGCGGTTGAGGAATGTCGCGACCGTTGTAATGTTCAATCCCCGGACACCACCGCTTGGTTTATACGCAAAAAAGACAAGCGATGCGCTTGTGTAGGCCTGGACAATGATTGTTCGGAAGGCGAAGACCCTTTACTGTACGAAAGATATCAAACCAACGTTAAAATGCCCGTATGTGCCGATGGTATGAACAACGAGTTGTGTATCTGTGGCTCTGCAAATACCATATGCCAACCGACCGACCCTGGACTTGTATGTGATTACATAAATTCAATGTGTTCTCGTCCAGCCAACTGCACGGACACGACGGGTACGGAAGAACACGCCCAAAGTTGCGCATGTGGTTCTACCGATTGTTCCATTTTGTCGGGTATGTATTGTCATTCAGACCAAGACCAATGTCTCAAAACTGGAAGATGTCAAATAACGAATGGAACGATAGAAAGTTCATTAGATTGCCGCTGTGGTCAAACGTTTTGCCGAGAAGCCGACGAATTGCATTGTTTGGCTGGACTTTCGCAATGCAGAGCCAAGTCGGATTTTGATTTAAAAAATAGCATGGAAGATGTCGAAACCACAAATACGCAACTTGACAAACGGGGAAAACAATGTGTGTTTAACATGGAATCGATGGTCGATTGTGCCAGTGCCGTCCAAAAATTGGGAGAAACTTGGGATGCTGATTTTCAATCACAGGGCAGAGAATCGCGTGTCGAACGTAGATTTGAAATCAACGACCACAATTATCCGCCCGGTTGTTCTCTCCAAGTAATCACTTGTGCTGGTGAATCTGAGCTCGGCGATTACGACGCATGTTATGCCGGGGATATACCGAGCGAAATGAAAACACTATATTTCAATCATTACGGTCTCGGTTTATATGAAACTAATATTGTTCAAAACAAACTTTCAATGGGTGGACACGCAGTATGGCCTAATAGGCCTTATGGTTGCAAAGGTGAAATGCTTGGATGCCTCCCTATTGGAGACTATTATTTCATAACGTATCCAGATAGAGCACTCGGCACGAGATGGTCAAATGGAATATGTTATACACCCACAACGTATCCCGCTTGTCCAAAGCAGGACGGTATTCATCTAAACGAAATGGATAAATGTTTGTGCAACAAAAATTTGTGTAAATGGTCGACCAACAAAATGGCCTGTCTCGAGGGGAGCTGTCAACGACCACCAGTATGCGCTAACAAGAACGGGACTGTACTCAATAATGAAACGGAAGTGTGTTCGTGTGGCTCGACACACTGCATGGATACGTCATTATGGCCTACAGGACTTGTCCCGCCAAAGTTGTGGGACGGCGAATATTGTCGCATTTCGTCCGTGGGGCCTTATCATTTGGTCGATAGATGTGACCCGTATCCCGTGTGTGAAGAGCTCCACGGGCAAAATGCTACAAGTTACAAATGTATGTGTGCCAAGACAGCGTGCGAACCGGGTGAATATTGTGCCCTCGGTCAATGTATTTCGTACGGTGGTAACGTTATCGATGGAACGTGGGCGGGAGGTTCTTTCGTAGCGACTGGATTTGTCGGGCCTTTGTGTATCCATACCAACGGAGAAGTGGAGTGCATATGTGGTTCACACTATAATGTCTGTGCATACAGCGCTTTAACGGCGCCTTATACTTGGGGTAACGAAATCACGGGAACGGGTGTCAAATGTACATTTGCAACGTCTGTGTGTTCAAGACCGTCCACGTGTGAAAACATAAATGGAACTACATTGAATAGTTTGACTTGTTCGTGTGGCGCAGTAGACTGTTGGTCAAATACGGGCATGTATTGCTATGAAGAAGAAAATATGTGCAGCGATACGTCTGTATGTGCTAATAAGGACGGTACAGCCGTGAATTCCGAATGTGTGTGTCGATTAGAAACATGTGGCCCGAATAAATATTGTTCGGTTTCCAGGGTACAACCCATCGAAGGTTCGACGTCTCTTGGGTGTTATAATTTTGTACCGGCCACAACAGACGCAGTCTATTTCAGTTCAATGGGCAAGCGTTTTTCGATTGAAACTTGTCAACAAGAGACGGCCGCATACGGATATAAATACTTTGGACTTAAAAGTGCCGGTTGTTTCGGATGGAATGATTTAAGAGAAGTGCGCGGCGCGACAACATGTTCGGCACTTGGCGCTTCCAATGCGCATCACGTCTACCGAAGTGATTCGCTCCATTACTATTATTCAGAGCTGTATTGTTACGCGGACGAATCATTGTTACCCACTGTGATAGCTGGTGTACACACAATTCAAAGTTGTTTCGACGCACAACAAGGATTTAAATATTTCGGTCTCGTCCAAACCGCGAGCGGACTTCGATGTCGCGCCGGAGACGAGTTGGAACCTATTTTGAAAAGTGGACGTGTAGAATGTTCGGAAACGAACATGCATGTGTACATTAGTCGGAATTGCCAGAATTGTACAACACAAATGTGTCGCGACTATTCTAAATGCGAACTGGACAAAGAGTTGACAACCAGTTGTTTATGTGGTGACGATACATGTTCCACGGGTCAATACTGTAACAATGGTATTTGTCAGGATTCTCCGAAATGCGAGTTTACAGATGGAATTCTATTAAACTCAGCTAGTTGTATGTGTGGTATCAACGAATGCTCTTCTGATGAATATTGTCATCGAGATATTTTTGATATTTGTTCTTCGGCACCCAAATGTAAACATACGTCTGGTTCAACCGTAAATTCCGAAAATTGTTGGTGCGATGTGACTTCGCCTGGGTTATTACCTTATGTAAAACATTTGGAAAATTTCACATTTTGTAATGATCAACCGTATTGCCAATCCACCCAACCGGGGCATGAACGATGTGACATTCGAGCAGATACCTATCCGATAACAACGGATAATATCACTTTTGATTATGTTAATAAATGCCAAGATTCATTTACGAAAAACACCGAAAAATGCCTCTGTTATGGATTGACAGGTTGTATCGGTGGTGAATATTGTATAGATAACCAATATTGCAATAAGGATATCAAATGCAGATTTAATGATGGTATTCAAGTACACAAACCTGAAGTACTTTGTATGTGCAGTATAGGTAATCAATGTTCCAACTCTGGTGGTGAAGCTTGCTTCGACAATGGTCGCTGTGATAACCCAAAGTGCGCCAGTGGGGGTAGTGGTAGTAGTTTTACGTCAGCAGGATGTAAATGTTTTGGCGGTACGAATTTATTAGATACATGTTCTAGTACAGAATATTGTTACAACCCGCCTGGTGTTCTAGCGCCAATCGCAGGGTGTATAAACGCACCGATTACACGGTGTTTTGAGAATATCGGTCATAACCCCAATATGAATCTCTGTTTATGTGGGGTGAACAATGCTCTCCGGATATTTTGTACTAATGGTCAATACTGTAACGACGAAATGCATCAGTGTTCGAACGACCCCAACCCGACTTGTATAAATAATCTGGGGAAATCCACTAATGGCGACACGACATGTTTATGTGTCGATGAAAATGACAACTATGACATCTGTCAACCATATGAATTGTGTGACATCAAGGCCCTCACTGTTAGCGAAGCGGCCCCACAAAAATGTCACAAACAATATTGCAAAGATTATGTTCATGGTGAAACACAACTGTGTAATGTATTTGATACCGTCGATGAGTTGCGCAAAGTGGACGGTCTCATTGTGACTGTCAAAAGTGTAGTTACCTACGGTAACGGACTAGTTAGTCCATTTCAAGAATGTACTACGACTGACAACGGCATTTGCAAAGTGGAAAGTTTTAAAGAATGTTGTAAAGAATGTCCCTCCAACAAAACTCATATTCTGGGAACGGGAATGTGTCAATCTGACTGTGATTACACAATCTGTAAAGACGGTTGGCTCAAACCTCCGACAATAGGGTCAAGGATATCCTATTCCACGAGTAAATGGGACGAGACCCAAATTCAACTGAGGCTCAATTTAAAGTGGACGGGTTATTGTTCAAAAGCAAGCTGTGACGTTTATGACCGAAAGACATGCTGCGTCGAGGCTCAAAAATGTCCCATTGGTCAGGAGCTGACACTTTGTAATCAATATTTCCATACGCGTGATTACAAAAACAGTACGACCTGTAACAGTTTTGAATGTACACAACAAGAATGTTGTGAAGTTCGGAAATGTACGTGTCAACACGGTATACCAAAGCAGGCGTTTAGCGGTGCTTGCACCGGAGACGGAAATGAAGAATGTGAATCTTGTTTATCCGACCACTGGAAAACCCCAAACGACACATGCAGTCCCATTATCGAGTGTGAGACGACACAATACGAAACAGTACCACCAACCCCATTCACACGAAACCGCGAATGTGGAGATTTAACGGTCTGTCAAGGAGACCAATATATTGTCACAAACGCAACTATTCGCGCCGCTGTTCCTGACTCACAGTATGTTATATTTCACCAATCAGTTGCTGTTTCTGACCGCGTGTGTAAAAACAGAACGATGTGTAATTACGAAACCGAATATCAAACATTCCCGCCAAATCTGTATCAAGACAGACATTGTTCTAAACTAACACCTTGTAGCACAGAACAATACGCAATTCGCCAACAAGTGGGTCAAGTATGGACGTCTGACTCTAATTGTCAACAGAAATCGGTCTGTCAGCCTCACCAGTATATCGTTTCAAACGGAACGACTGTAAGTAACCGCACTTGTAGCACCATTGTTCCACCGTGTCTCCCTCCTAAGGTGGAAACGCAAGCACCCATTAACGGCACGCGTAACCGTTTCTGTCAGTCACCACGCGATTGTGAATCTTATGAATACGAGACACAAGCGCCAACCAATACTCGAAACAGAGAATGTGCACTAATCACTAACTGTTCGGAGACACAATTTCAGTCACAAGCACCAAACGCGACCTCCGACCGAGTGTGTACGAAAATCACTGACTGCTTGGAAAAGCAATATATATCGAGTGCAAATACGGAAACGACCGACCGACAATGTTCTAACATAACTGTGTGTGACCCCAATGAAAATCAATATGAGACACAAGAACCAAATGAAACCTCCGACAGAATTTGCGGCAACTGTACAGATTGTGTGGGGTGCATGCAAGAAACTGATTGTACCTTTGACATGTCAGCAAAAATAAGTTATTTGACCGTGTCAGGGTACACAGGTGGCAGGACGTGTTCTGGCCATACATGTGTCCATTATAAGGTCGGAGGTACAAACGAAGCCGTCATCTTTGAACCTGACAAAGGTCGTCTTGAATACGGCAATTATTACAGATTCACATTGGCAAAAAACGGCATCACATTTACCGTCGAAGGTGTCAAATTGTTTAAAGGAAGAACCGAATCGGGTACAGTAGCTAGTATTACAAAGGACGAATACCTGTACTTTCAAATTCCGACGGACCATCCAGAAACTACACAAATCACATACAAACCTGGACAAGCAAGCATGACAGCCTTTCTATTAAAACGCGACTGTCAACAAAAAGAAACGTACGTCGGTAGTGGTAGTAGTAGCAAGCCGGTGTGTACATCAGTGTGTGGTGCCCCTGGTGCTGTTTTATTGAAACGTATCACAACTCATACTGCGATTGGCGGCGGTACACAATGTTTACCCAAATGGACGTCTACACCATGTGTGTGTGTCGAGACATGTCCATATGGTCACGCGGACAATATAAATACATTTATGATAGCACCGACTGCCTATAAAGGTGCGTGCTTTTATGAAAACTGTAAATGTCCTGTTAATTGTAAGTATAATGTCAACACCGAGTTCGAACCGTGCAATGCCGCCTGTGGAGAAAAAGGTTCAAAAATCAAAAAAATCAATATTACTGTAGCAGCAGCACATAAAGGTTTCCCGTGTCCAGCGTATGGTGCAAAAGAAAGTTGCATCGGAAATTACGAAACGGGTAAATGTGATTGCGATGGAAATGTGATGGATAGATGTGGTATTTGTGGTGGTAGAAACAACTGTGTTGGTTGTGACGACTTGGCTGTGTTACCAGACGGAAGCGCTATTTTACCAGATGAGACAGAAGAATCTGGATACAGAAAGGTTCCAGGGTACCGTAAGAAGGTTACTGATAGGTGTGGTGTTTGCGATGGCGATGGTTCGACATGTGCGGCGAAATTTACACTTATGGCGGAGAATAAGAAGGCAACCAGCCAAACATTGAAAATCGCGTTGCCTCTCATTATTGCTGCAGTTGTCATGTCAATTTTCATTACTCTATTTGCTTGCTTATATTGTAATTGCAAAAAACAAGACAACTTAACAGAATATGAAGCCGTAAGTCTTGAAGAGAAAGAGAATGATGTCGAAAATGTCCAAAAAATGTTCAATCTTAAATTTTAAATATATGTTCAACATATTCGTTTCAAAAAACAACATAATAATTTTAATTAGCGAAGCGGCTAAATATGTGTACTGTTATCCATGAATTTGAACATGCTAGGCTCTTATTGTGCCCCACTACACAAAATTCGACCACTCCTTCTCCTTCGGTACCGTCTCCTTCGGTACCGTCTCCTTCGGTACCTTCTCCTTCGGTACCTTCTCCTTCGGTACCTTCTCCTTCGGTACCGTCTTCGTCTCCGTCTCCTTCGTCTCCTTCACCTTCGGTGCCGTCTCCTTCGGTACCGTCTCCTTCGGTACCGTCTCCCGACCTTGCTCGTTCGCCTTCTCCATCTCATGAGTTTCCAAGTGAAACGAGTAGTCAGTTTACAGATTGTATTCGTCAATGTTCGTCACCATCTCCATTTAGTTCTAAAACGAAGGGTAATAGTTCTAATAATAGTTCTAACCGTAATAGTAGGGATAACGTGGACAATAACACCGGAATACTGTGGCTGCATATCCTCTGGTGTTTACCCTTACTTTTTCTACTTTGTATATGTTATCGTCGAAGATATTGTTCAAAAATAAAAGTTGGAATTTCCCAAAGGAGAAGGCGATATGAAATGCGCTCGAAATCATGGCCTAGACGTGTACATACACCTCACCCCGCAGTGGCAACACGCTCTAAATCCGAGAGTTTTGATGCAATTGTAATTTAATATTTATTTATCAAGCGTCCACTCAAGACGTTTAAGTGCACGCTGTTGTTTGGACGTGAATTTAACGATACAAGACTTAAATTCGGCGATTGGAAGTGGATATCCTTCTGTATGATAATATCGATTTTTAATTCTGCATTTCTTGTACCACCCGGTGGCAATTAATTCCTTCATTTTCTTGCCCGTTTTGTTGACATCTAAAATAAATATGCGAAAGGGAGCCTCGAACATGTATACATAAAACTCGACGCCTTCGTTCTTGGCTCGAAATACGCCACCGGGCGTTTGTTTACGGTCGTTGGATACCGTCTCCATGAAAAAGTTGAGCTGATATCCACTGGCATCTCTGCGTGCTCTTTCAGAAACATCAAATTTTAGTTCGAGTTTTCTGCCGAAAGAGTCTTTGAAATCGGGTTCTTTACAATTTTCTGCCAAATTATTCGGAGACCATTCTGGATATTTTTTTAAAAACAATGCTTCACCACGCTGACCAATAGCGTTTTGCGTATGAAATCCAAACATGACCGCTTCGCTAAGGAATATATTTCGATAATCATAGAACAGAATATGTGGAACAATTAATTAAATAACAATTTTTTTTGTAACTGACTCGGCTCGCTAATGATCAGGTTTCTTAATCTAGTCCTTTTGTTGGAGAGGTTTTCATCCTCTAAATTACTAATGAGAATATCGAGTGTATTATCTTCGTCCTCACTTTGTACGTACGAAGCGGCGGCAGTGCCAATCACATTTCCTAATAAAATAACAATGTACAACCATAAATTATTGCCAATAATAAATATAACTCTGAATATTCCAATGACAGTTGATAAAGCTGTCCACCCAATTGATTTCCAGATTAAAGGCCCTCGACCAGGGGTCCCGCTTTTATATTGTAAAATTTCACGCGATATTTGTGAATTTTTCAACCAAATAAAATTTGCACTGATTTGTAGAACAAATGCAAATACCAACATTGCTACAAACCACATCGTTCCATGTAAATTGATACCCACTATGTCTATTTGTGAATAACAAAAGAAGGGTGTTTCTGTACAATTCATCAGTAACAACTCAACTAGTTTATATATTGTTTTTTTTACAACGACTTATATTTTTTGTCTTTTTGGGGATTCACCAGCGATTGTGGAACGACCTCGTTTATTTAAAATTCGTGTGTGGTTATGGTAAACTGATTTGTCTCGATGTTGTTCAGGTTCGTGAGAAATAAAGAAACACGTTCTTCGGTCGTCTTCTTCACACCAGTCCCGAAGTGTCCCTTGGACAGCGTGAATGCCTTGGATGTCCATTGATGTGCATGCCTCATCCATAATCAATAGTGGGAAATTGTCCGTCTCACGCCACGCCATAAAGGCCGCCAATTGAGCGCGTCGCCATTGTCCACCAGATAAAACACCATGGTGGTCTTTGTATTCAATGCAACGTTGTAGGCGCTCTTTCTCGTCAAAAAATACATCTAGTTTGATGTGTTCAGTGTGGAAGAGCCGCCGGAGCCAGTCGGTTGTTAACCGACCTAATGTTTTAACGGTATGTTCGAGGGCGTACGTTTGAATTCCGCGTGGTCCTGACCACCGAACAATGGAAGACCAATGACCTGATGTAATGGCCGCCTTCTCGACGTTAGCTAACGTCTCGTCATTGGCTTTTTTTTTGGTGCGTACATCATCATCAGAAACATTGTGGGGACAACTCTCTTGTCGGTATCTTTCTAGCGTTCTTTCCATACTAGTCAACGTCAACTTCAATTCGTCACGCAATGCTTTGGTTTGACAGTACAAAGCATATTGTTGCTTTTTCTTGTCGATAATTTCTCGTAATCTTGTAACTCGATTCTGATGTGTGTCAAGTATTTTAGAAGCTTCATCAATATTGTTGACCAACTCGTGTAAAGACCGTCCCTTTTCGATAAATTCTTTGTGTTGTTTCAATACCTTTTCCCTTTTGCGCTCCACGATGTGCTTTTGTTGAGCGTCTACAAACTCCTTCTTTGCATCGGCAAAGGCGGTGCGCTTATTCTCCAATTTATCATGTAATGAACGCAAATGGTTATGATATCCGTCGCCTTTGTCGAAAGGTCGTTTGCATGCTTCGCACGCCCCTTCCTCTTTACATTTTTGAATTTCTTGACGGACTTCGTCCAATTGTACTTGTCTCGCATGTTGTGCAGCTTGACAATGACGTTGATGTGTTTCGTGATATTGAACTTTAGGGTCTGGTTGTTCGCGTAACCACTGTTCTTTGACCGTATAGTCTACTTCTAACCATTCCGACGGCAGTTCTCTACGAAGTTCGCTTTGGTGTTTTCTCATTCTTACAAGGACAACTTTGGCATCCACGAGAGCGGTATCGGCAGTAATTAATTCTTTGTCTGACCAGTTACAAAAGCGTTCTTCTCCTACTATGGGTACAGCCGTTCGAGCACGTTCAACATCTTGTTGGTGTCGAGTAATTTTTTCATGTTGATTTCGAGCCCATTCGGTTTCCAATCGTAAAGACCGGGCATGGAGTTTTATCGCATCTTCGTACATCCTTTCTGTATATTTTTTGCGTGATTGGAGGTCGTTCAACTCAACAGTAGTCGTTTTGTGATTTAGTTTCGCCCATGCATGTATTTCTGCCCATATATCAACATTCGCAAGGGCATGAATCTCTGCCTTGGCAGCCGTATCACTGGCGTCGAGCCAACGCGTAACCACATGTTGGCTCCAGACACTATTACGAACTAACCAGTCGAACAATTCACGCCCTCCGACTTCGAGACCGAAAAGTTCAGAAGCAATGACACGTTGAGTGGCACTCAACGTGGAACGAGTTTTGTTTTCGCCACCGATGAATAATTTAAGGTGATGTTTCTTTTTAGCCATACTGCGTTCAATTTCCCAATCAAAACCATTTACTGTACCAGATGCGACTACTGTAGCTTGACCTACTTCTTCGTTAACGATAGACGCTGTGCCAAAAGGAAGGGTGGGTCTTCCATCAGTCATACCAGTTAAACACCAGAGCCAAGCGCCTGCTGTAGCCAGCGATTTGCCAGAACCATTGCTGGAAACTGTATCACCGTTCGATTCCCCAGATATCAACGTTAAACCATGTCCTTCTAAAGACATGGTCACTGGACCTATAAAAGGACCGAACCCTTCCAATAACATCTTAACTGGGCGCATATCAGGCCTACTTTGTTGAACCGTACAGTCTGACAACGCCAAGCGTTTAGAAAAGAGAGCCCAGGCTGGAGAACCAGTGTCTACTTCTTGAATTTTAGCATATTCTTCCAACAACTCCGCCGGTGTAAGCTTGTCTCCGTCTGAAATTCTAGTTTCGACAGGTTTTAAAGTACGCTTGACATTGATGCGGACGTTTTTATCCTGCAATTGTTGGACACACGCTTCTATTGACAATTGGCCATCGTCGGCTACTGATACGCGGTCATTTGGACGCAATTCGTGGGAACGCGCCAATAATTCGTTGGGAGTCCATTTGTATTGACGTGCACCAATGTCAATGGGTATCAGTTCGGCCACTTGTGTTTGTCCAATAACAACCAACGCTTTCTTGTCTTCGGCTTCAGAGAGTGTCAATTGATACGGTGACCCCAGATAGCGAATCGAGCCATGTTGTTGAGGTGTGTGATAATGACCAGAGTAGACGGGTATCCCTGCTGGAAAGTCGGTGACAGACACACCCTCTGTAGACACTTGTGTCTGAGACATTTTAAACCCAACGATATCAAAATGGCCGAATATGACATCAACACCAGTGTGTTCGTTTAAAATCCGACTAATTGTTTCTGTAGAACGTCTCCAAGGTACCCATAATTGACGATTGATAACAGTGGGATTATCTAATACGGTGATATGTTTGGACGCGTACGCAAACGGTGTCAGACCATGTTCGGTCTCCGCAGCATCAAAGTAGTCGTGGTTGCCTGGAATCATAACCATTGGGACAGACCATTCGGTTTCAAAAAAACGCATCAGTTCGTTTAAAATGTTGACCGGTAATGTCCCCTGCGAGTGTACTTTGTCAAAAAAATCACCTAAAAAACCCACACTGATTTGGCGTTGTACCGCCTCTTGATGCACACGTCGTAGGACTTTCATGCATGTCACATAGGTACGTGGACTTAGATGCAAATCAGAAAACAACAGCATTTTTGTTTTCCGATATACTAAGGATATACTATAAAAAATATAAGTGCTACATTTATTCCTTGACACTAGCTTGACACTAGCTTGACTATAATTTATTTCGTTAACACTAGCTTGACTATAAATTAAACACTGTACTACAGAATCGACCACAACAGACGCAGATGTACGGTTCTACATATGACGGCGGAATCGCCGGCATACTCTTTGGTGGTCTCGATGTGCTTGCCAGGAAATAAGCGCGCTCCGCGACAGGCACACAAGGAAATATTTGTTCAATTCATTGGGAAATTGGCGCTGCGCGACACAAATGTCACAACCATTGTCCCAACCCATGTCCTCACCTGTAAAAAAATCACCCACGACGCCGAACACCCACAACAACCCGTTCGACGACGGAATCACGCTCTCCATCGGAATACGCAGAGATTTCCGCGGTGATTATGTTCCAACAGTACTCGATACACTTTTATCCGATGGTTTCGAATCGTTTGAAATTGGGACGGTGTGTTCGTTGAAAAGTTGGGTTCAAGGTGATCGTCATGCAAGTTGGACCTCCAATGAAGAACGCTGTTGTCTCAACGCTGTGTTGGGATATTACGATGACGAACTGGTCGACATAATACCAACCATTCGAGCGGATGGAACACGCGCCATTGCACTTCTTGACTCCTTGGAGAAAGAAGCTTTGAAGTTGGCGTTCGTCGACCATCGCGTTGAATGTTCCCACAAAGCCAAGTACAAAACACCGGAAGAATATTACGAACGCGCCATCAAGGTATTCAAAGGAAAACGCCGTGTGGGTGACAACGATTATACCGCGATTCACATGTCTTGTTCCATCAATACACGCCCCATCATGTGGAAACCCAGTGACAATGGCTTTGTCCAGGATGATGGATTCCAATTCGACGAACACCCACCTAGAAACAGTGAGCCGATGAATCATCTACCACTGAAAAGCATTGTCATACCGCGTGTGGAGCTGATATTCCATACAAATGAACATCGCTACGGGGTCAAGTTAAAATTGTGTCGCGACATTCGCGTCGTGAAAGTGGGGCACATGCATCAAGTCTACGCAGCAAAAGCATACATTGGAAAAAAAAGAAAACATTCATAATAATAATATCGATTCTTATTTTCCTAACACAATTGATAGACAAATACAATAGCCTCATGCAAATACAAGATGAATTAAAATTGGCGCGACATAGAATTTCAATTTAATAAAATAGAATTAAATAATTTTATTTTTATTGTTGGCATAAGCCAAAATTATAGAAGAGGCGCACACGTGGCCGCTTCGTGTCAGGTTATGGTCGCGTGGTTAGGGTTAGAATACATGGTTAGGGTTGGGGTTGGTGTTGGGTTAGGGTTGGGGTTGGTGTTGGGTTAGGGTTAGAATACATGGTTAGGGTTGGGGTTAGGGTTAGAATATATGGTTAGGGTTGGGGTTAGGGACTAGTTATAAAGATAGTTATTTTTGTTAGTATTTTTAGCAGTATATAAAATAGGTTATGGATTATGATTTACAAGCTGGGTTAGGGTTATAGACTAGTTATAAAGATAGTTATTTTTGTTAGTATTTTTTACTATCTTTTCTGTTGGGTTACTGTTGTTTGTAAAAGACAAGGAATGTGCAAGGAACTTTGTCACGACACACCCTGTTGACTGTTGATTATGTCTGCGTCTCCAAGTGTGCACGCTATGAAAAAAAAAATGGAACGTATGGAGGCATTACTCAGTGCCCACGGGTTGGCGGTGAGTCCTGCGCAAGCAATGAGTCCTGCGCAAGCAATCAGTCCGGCGCTGAAGAAAAAGAAGTCGAACACGCCCAGTTCGGAGACACGACATTCTGAAGTGTCGGATGATCCTGAACATTTAACATCGAACTCTGTGTTTTTGTTGTTGTCTCCACCCACGGGCGCATCGATGTTTTCTCTGATTCAAGATGGCGGAGAGGCTATGGACAAGCACGAGGAGGAGGAAGAGGAGTCCTCCGAGGGTGGGGAGGAGGAAGAGGTCGAAGAGGTCGAGGGTCGTGAGCATATGGATCCTTGTTCCTTGGCTTCTCCTTCGAGTTTCCTGGACGCGTCTAAGGTTCACGGGACGATTTGTCGTGAGCACCCGTCGACGTTGTCAACGGGTCAGACCTCGCCGTCCACTGGTAAGTCGTCGTCCACTGGTAAGTCTGGTAAGTCGTCGTCGTCCGCTGGTAAGTCGTCGAAGGTGGGCGCTGGTAAGAGGGCTTACCAGCTCTTGCCCGCTGATAAGTCCAAGGCCTCCGCTGATAAGTCCACGGCCTCCGCTGATAAGTCCACGGCTATCGTCGTGACGTCCAGCACGCTCACCAACGTCTCCAGCAAGTCCGAGAACCCGTCCACCAGCAAGCGATGTCCGTGGGAGAACATGGACACTGATGAGTGGCTGCACAAGTACTCTTCCGAAGAGACCAAACGTACCTACCGCAGACAGATCAGCGACCTGTTCGGCTTTCTGTCTGGCCACCAGGAACTCGACCCCAAAATATGGCACAAGGAGGTTACCTACCTGCAGCTGTTGGCCTGGCGCGAGCACGTCCAGGTCACCGCCTCCAAGTCCACCAAGCAGCCTCGAGTCGCCGCCGTCAAGTCCATGTTCAAGACACTACGACAGCGAAGAAAAATTAAGGAAGACCCAGCCTATGATCTCAACAACTTCAAGAAGGTCACTGTCTCCAAGACCGCACGCTACTGCAGCCCTCAACAGGTGGCGGGCGCGTTCGAACAATGTACAACACCGAGGGACACGGCGCTCTTTGCCGGGTGCTACTACGGCATGCTGCGCAAAAAGGAGGTGCGCAAGTTGCAGAAGAAATATTGTACCTTTGTAATGGTGGATGGTAAAGAGATGGTTCGGTTGCATGTCATTGGCAAGGGAAAGGATGAAAAGGAACGTGATGTGTTGGTAGGGGAAACAGGTACAACGCTTCTGAAGCCCGTTATTATGGCATGTGTTTCACCGGATGCCTATCTGTTCCCCGGCAAAGTGGACGGGACACCGCTGTCGTCGCGTCAGACCTACCAACGCGTCAAAAATGTGTTCAAAAAAGCAAGCCTCCCCAAGGCCTCCACACACTGGTTGCGTCACGCTGGGGCAAGTCACGCCTACGACAACGGAGCAACGCTAGTGCAGCTACGAGACATGCTGGGACACACCGACGTCAAAGTCACGTCCAATTACCTCCACAGCGCTGACGACTCCGCAGCGGCGCGCGCTCTCGACAATGACTATGATTCGGAAACAACTGCATATGATTCGGACGAAGATAAGGAGGAACAAAGAGAGGAAATTCCACCGATGACCCAGACGAAGTCTGTGTCCAAGAAGAAGTCTGTGACCAAGAAGAGCGTGCGCGAGCGTCTGGAGGAGGTGGATGCCCTGCGTCGTGACCAACTTATAAACGACGACGAGAAACAAAAGATGCGCGCGGTTATTTTAGCCGACATGTAAACGTTTATTCGACACATAATTTAAATATCTAACCCTATTTTTTACTTTTAGCTTCATAATTGAACGTTGTTTTATTCTTTTTTTTCAATAAACATATAAACAGACACCTTATCTAACCCTAACCCACGCTAACCCCAACCCTAACCATGTATTTCAACCCTAACCCACGCTAACCCCAACCCTAACCATGTATTTCAACCCTAACCCACGCTAACCCTAACCATGTATTTCAACCCTAACCCACGCTAACCTGTCAGTTTTTCCCATAACCTTTTGATAACATTGACGACAGACGGCTATGTGATTGCTTTGAGAAAGCGTTGACCAGGTAAAATCTGTTTGAATGCCACCTGAGAAGATGCACGATTGTAGTCAAGACGTGTCATGGCACAAAAGTTTTTACTTGGAACACGTGTGCACTGTTTCATTGTCACGAGCGCGTTCGTGTTAGATGGATTCGCAACTACCAACACCTTGATGTTTGCGGACGCAACTGCTTCAATGGCCTGACCCATCATCAAAAAAATTGTAGTATTCATTTGAATGAGATCTTTGCGAAGCGCATCAGGACGACGTGGAAAACCACCAACTAAAAATGCATAGTCAGCATCTTGGAACGCAGCCAGTGGATCAGTCGTGCACAGAACATCGCCCAACAAGTCGTAAGCACAGTCGTCAAGTTCCATTTTGACACCCTGGAGCATGGAAAGACCTTGAGGTATTTCCAAGAGACGCAAGTGGACTGTTGTATCTGGTCCAAATACTTGGCCACTAGCAATAATTGGGAGAAGGGAATAGCCTATCTGGCCAGCAGCACCGGTGATTACAACAGTTATCATCGATGTTGTTCTGAGTAGACGCTTATATACTTCGTCCATGTGAATTAGTTGTATATAAAGCGGATGTCATAAATAATAAAATGTTAGCGCTTATATACTTCGTCGTTATTTTAGTCGTATTCACAGTCGTATGTATAGCATATAAATGTTTGGAAAATTCATCTATGGCACGTGTGAGACGCGACCAAACAGAGATTCAGGAGTTGCAATTTGATTTACCTCCTTTGGCTTAAACATGTTGCGCCGGGTAATTGGCGGATTTCACCCGACAAAGACGTGTTCTGAGGAGTCTCATATCCATTAATTTTTACCTGTTTGTTGACAGCAGCCCAACCTACAGTACGCTTATATACTTGTGATATAAATAAAGAATTTGTATTTTTTTTTTTAGATAGTATATCCGGGACAGTTGTACATCTGCCACTCTGCTAAAGGTCTCGTCCCTGTCCAACCTGGTTCCGCCTGTGGTACACATTGAAATTGACTCTCCACAGCTCCGTCACACTCCCGATGTCCTTGCCTAGGCTCACCCGCATGGAAATTTATCCAAGAACAATGGGGACATTGATATAAATTATTGCCCAAACAACGGGGAGCTGCAGTTTTCATCTGATTCGATTCATCGGAAGTGTGGTTTGGATGTTGAAAACAGTGATTCAATAAGGACCACTTCGGAATTGACGGCTCGTTCTCGTCATCTTCCTCCTCATCTGGACCGAGTAATTCCAGAGCATGTAGTACGTTCACTTCATTGCTTGCCACAATTATTTTGTAAACATCAACGCCGCGCCATTTCGTACGATAGCGACACACACTAAGACCAGCGTCACTAACTGCCTGTAAAAAATCGGAACTATCAGTGCTATCCACCCCACTCATGTGGGCAAATGAGACAATAAATGTTTGGTCTGTGCGTGCAGCTCCCCTCTGTCCACGTGGTTTGTAGGCATACAAGCGATGATGGTCAATAAATGGATAACAGTGTCGAATATGATTTCTGGGCGGATTCCGTCTGTTCATATTGGTATAATTCCAAACATTGGTAGTCTTGACAACGAAATCACTCATCTCAATTTAGTAATTATTGACACACTAAATACATGTTTTGCCAAAGACCTTGACGCCAGAGCTTTAGGACAATTTCCTTGGATTATTTTTTGCAAAGATGTAGCTTTAGGACAATGGAATTTTTTGGCAAAGTACCTTCCTGAATTTCTTGGCAAAGACTGCCTACAATTTCTGGGGATTTGTTGTTTGTACTATAAGTTGGACTCATTTAATTGTAGATGTCATCGGAAATCACCATCCACCTTATTGTCGCCATGTTATTGTCATATCCAGAGTTGGAACAGTGGACAACGGCTCGAACATTGAATAGGGAATCAAAGTTGGTTGTTTCTAAGAAAAACTATGATTTGGATAGTTGGGGTCGGCGCACTTTTCTTTTACAAGGAACGTGTGCTATTTGCAATCAAAAGAACGACGATATCAGCTGGCTCCGGTATGCTGCGGATCGTGTCGGCGAAATGCGATGGATTGGACATTGTAAAACATGGTATTGTACTGTCTCTGCTCTCAAATCAATGATGAATGACTATGCGCAGTCGAATCTGTATCTTTTGCGGACGCCGTGGCAATCGTCTGTGTCTGTGAATATTCCTCGTTCAAATGGTAGTACGTCTGTTGGTGTTGCGACGACCAATTGTGTGCGTCATAAAGATGAGAAGGTGTATGTTCGAGTGGATTGGACATCAGGGAGTGAAAACTTGTGTAAAATATTATTATTGGATACTTATACTAGTGACCCCCCGAAGTATGTGTCAATTTAAGTCGTCAATATTTGCATTTTAAGACTTGTGATCAGTTCTTTAAATTGTTGTTGTCTGGTCTGAATTGTTTTGTTTGGGCGCAGGAGAATCGCAGGAAATCTCAAAAGTTTCTCTTAAAATTTCTAAATATCACACACACTCCAAGAAAACCCATATCAAACATTCTTTACAAATATGTCAACCCCTACCCAAACACTAACCACGACGCCTTTCGGCACAAAACCTGTCGGAAACGATTCGCAAGACCATTCTGCACCGAATGCGATGGTCGCCGACCGTGAGATACACACGGTAGTAGCATTCAACCACCATCCCACTGAAATCTACATGGACCATTCTGCTGTATAGGTGGCGATGTTATTTTGGTGGATATTTCATCTTCCATAGCTGGCCCCAATGCAATTCTTTTACGCACTGCAGTGGCCGCAATGACAAAGGGAACAGATTCGCATGGTAAATTCGTCATTCCAACACCTGATGGAAGCACAGGTATCATTTCAGCGGTCAAACACTGTTTGAAAATGCCCAACTGTGGCACAATCTATTTGTTTACAGATGGCGAGGAAAATTGTTGGTCTGGTCCTCTCAAAGTCGGCAAAAAAGATGACGGTTCCCATAAGATCGTCGATGTCTGCTTTGGCCATAGATTAGACACCAGCACGACTAGAGGCACTCCTGCAGTGCTTGCGGACTATTTGCAGGCGTCTGGCGTCAAAGTTTGCATTCTTGGTATTGGAGATGCTGCCAAACCCATGGTCAACGAAATGCTCGGACGTTCCAACGTTTACTGTGGCTTTGTTACTCACGGAGCCGATACAAAGGCAGTTGTGAGCACTGTGCGTACCCTTAAGCGCATTTCTAAGGGTGGTAAGTCGTCTGTGACGCGCAATGGTACCCAACATGCTGTGTTGGTCCCTTTAACGGACGATGTTCAAGAATCCATTCAGAAAATGACTCCTGCTGAGATGGACGAATTTGACGATGCTGTTGGAAGCACAATCATCTCTGGGACGGATATTGTCACTCCCAGCGATCTGAAACGCCATATGGAGCTCGTCTTCAATGAATATGACGAGTCAATTCCCGACGTTCATATCAAGAACGTTAAAGCCGCCCTCTTATTGGTGATGGAAGCCATGTGCGACGCTGAAATGCCAGGTGCGCTTATTACAAGCAAGCATTCTGCCATCATCGGTGTCCCAAAAGACTGGAAACCGTTCCGTCGTCACTGTAATCGCCTTCTGAGTCGTCTTGCGTGCGGCGATATGCTCCATCGTACCGGGCCTGTCCCAGATGGTGGCAAAGTAATTACTGAGAATGGCCACCAACATAAATTTGCAGCAGGATGTGCTCAGTACAGTTGTAAAATTATTAAGGCGGTGGTCACGGGACTCTCTGAGGACGAGGAGTACTGCACTCCTCGCGACGAGCTCCCAGGGCCAAAAATCAAAAAGCGTAAGCGTGTAGACAACAAAACTCATGTAAAAAAAGTTATGCGCGTCGATTAAACTTCAAAATAATAAAAATAACCTATCAGTGCTTTTCTAATGTATCAAAAAAATGTCATTGATCAAAAGACGAAGAGCCATGGCCAAGAACTGCAAAAAAAAGGTCAAGAACTATGAAAAGTCTGAAAAATCGCAGGAAAAAATCGCAGGAAAATCGCAGGAAAAAATCGCAGGAAAATCGCAGGAAAAAATCGCAGGAAAATCGCAGGAATAAAATTCAAGTCAAGGAATAAAATATATTCTTTAATTACATATAGTGGACTTCTTATTTCCCATATCTACTTTCATTTGAAACATGAGTTCAGAATACAACAAGACATCAAGCAAAAGACTTGCAAGGTTGTACCGTACTGCTGTGTCATCTAAACGCCATAAATCAGGTTCCATTGGTTCTGACATACCTGGTGGTCAAACATCATTATCAATTATTCCAGAAGCACCAGCGCCAGAAGCACCAGCGCCTGAAGCACCAGCGCCAGCACCTGAAGCGCCAGCACCTGAAGCGCCAGCACCTGAAGCGCCAGCGCCAGCACCAGCACCAGCGCCTGAAGCACCAGCGCCTGAAGCACCAGCACCTGAAGCGCCAGCACCAGCACCTGAAGCGCCAGCACCTGAAGCACCAGCGCCAGCGCCAGCACCTGAAGCACCAGCGCCTGAAGCACCAACACCTGAAGCGCCAGCGCCTGAAGCACCAACACCTGAAGCGCCAGCGCCTGAAGCACCAGCACCTGAAGCACCAGCACCTGAAGCGCCAGCACCTGAAGCACCAGCACTATAACTTGCTCAGTTTGTTATGGTGCTGAGATAATAAATTTAAATTCATAATAAATGATGCTCTTGGTCCTAAGCACTGTTTGAAAAGTGCTGAGATATTGGATTAATCGTTCAACAAAAATACTAGTAAAGAAATAAAAAAAAAATAAAGCTGCTAATGTGTATTTAAATGTTTATGTAGCGCGTTTTACAATTTTTACGCTTGCGCACTGCGTCCAACTGTAAAATACCGCGTTTTAGATGGTCATTTTCTTTCGTCTTGTGTGCATAAGCATGGCTAAGTTTGTTATACTTGTGTTGTAATTTATAAAACGGTCCACTGAAATTTCGGAGTGAACCGCGCAAGATGCTACTGGTCTGCTTTTCAATGGCCAACTTTTTCGTGAGCATGTCCACGACTACCAGCGTCTTTTTTTGGATGCTCTTGGTATCCTGCTCTGATTTGTACAGCTCGCGACGCATGGAACGGACTTTGCGATCAGAAATTTTGACCATTATTTGTATTAGTGTTTAATTTAATTTAAATTAAACACAATCTGGATTTGCTTTACAAAGTTGTTCCAAGACATTCATACCCATTTTTATCTCAGGTAACATGCGACCAAGTTCGACCAATGTTGTACGCATTTCTGGTACCATAACCTTGACATCATTGAGAGTGGTTTGAATTTCGGGTGTAATAGACGCTAGATTGGAGACGAGGACAGACATTAAAATAATATGCAATGATATAAATAGACCGATGCCGATATAGATACAAACTTGTAGACGAGAGCGACCATTATTTAATTCATTATAATCTGTTTGCATGTGTAATGAACACAAAACCATTTTATAGTCAAAACAAGTTCTTTAATTTAAATTACAAAGAAAAAAAATGGGGAAGCTCTTTCCTGGTTTATGGCAAGTCTCCTACAGTGACGACTACGAAGACGGTATTTTCAAAGAAAAATGGCGTCTAAAGCTTTCAAATGGAAAAAAGAATCGTTTTATCGTGGAGAGAGAGCTTGAGGACGGGTCTTTTGTACATATACATCGGAGGAACGAGTTATCCTGGAATAAATTGACAAGAAATTGGTCAATGTACACAAGTATGTCAGTCATTCAGGTTGTCGAGTTTTGTGAAGCTTAGTCGCAGAAAAATCGAAGAAAAATCGGCAGGAAAATCGCAGGAAAATCGCAGGGGAGGATTTCAAAAATATTTTCATATGAGAACAGGGCGATTAACATGTTTTGCTAACATAATAGACAAACAGACAACCAATTGTGCATGACCACTTGGCATACCACTGCCCGAGCACCAGTGACATGCATCTTGACAAGGACGCTCGCCCCAATTCGAGTAAAGAAACATATAGGCCTGCCGCCGGCACACATATTTATAAATTTAATGAACAATGTCCATAAAAATGCAATACACAATGCATATATAATCATTTTTTTTTGTAAGTCATATTAAATATTGGCGCTGACGAAAATTGCCGCGCGGGAGTTATTCGATTATAAAGGCAACGGGTTGGAAGCCTGTGGTGATTATGAAGACTGTTAGGGTTTCTTGTCAAATCTCCCAAGGGAGTGGTTCTGGATTTTCTATGACATAATTATTTGTATATACAGGTGAACCTCTAAATACCCTTGAAATTCTACGTAGTGACCCCTGGGGATACCAACACTTAGGAATACCACTATTTACAACTAACTCTGGTTGTTTTAGTCTTGAAATAATACGGCGGTAGTCTGGTAGACGAATGGCGTGTACATATTTTCTCTGGAGATGTTTCGTCGCTACCAAATAAACATTGTTGGAAAGCTGACTTAAAAACGGTAGTAGACAATATTGGTCATTATAAAGACTTTGACGAAAGCCGCGTTGCCATTCCAAAGCGTCTGGGTGTGCATAACAGACGAATGAATTTATAAGACGACCGACGTCGCCATGTGGTAGTATTGATGTCATGACACTTCGCGACAATTAGCGAAGCGGCCTTTTAAATGAATTTAAATTAAAAAAAATATTAGCAATTGAATTTAGTTTTTGTGTGTCTACGTTTAAAACAGGAGTCCATGCAGTGTGTGGCACCCAATGATTCTTCTACAGTCAGTTGTCCGTTGTGATTGACGTCGCAGTCTTTCATAATTTTACTAATACCGCCGAATAGATTGAACGGTATTTTTTCATACCAACTGAGTTTACTAAAAACTTGTTGAGACAGTTCATGACGTGATACAACACCATCGTTATTTATATCGGATTTTTCGTAAAAACATTTTATCATGGATTCTCGTGGTGGACAGCTGGCTTGTATAACAACAACCATAATCAAGAAAATAAACATCTTCAACATTTAACTAACATGTTCTATATAAATACTATCTTTAATTAAAATGTTCACGACGATGCAAAATGAACATATAGAACGGGTAATGAAAGACCATCCGCAAAGTATTAAAGACCTCGCTTTATTGTCTTTCGCGAGTCGTCAGGGTCATCCGAAAATTTTCGAGTGGTATGAAACAAAAATAGTGAAATTGAAGTTTCCAGAATTGAAGTTGTGTGTAATTCCAGAATTTAAGTTGTGTGTAACACATATAAAAGATTGTCATTACATAGGCCAATGGCAATATACACTCGTCTCGCCCGTCACTATGAAACCCCTTGTACAGTTGCTAGCAGACGAAAAACGTCGTGAACAAGTTTGTAAACAATGTTTGAATCAGGTGTGTCGAGTGCTGTGTCATTTAAAAGAAAAGAATATTTGTTATGTACACGGTGAGTTAACTGTAGATAATATTGTGATGTTCAATAGAAAATATTACATTATGGACAAAGGATTTTCGAAACAACAATATACCAACGACCCGTATTTGTGTTACAGGTTGCCAACACACGATTTATATACACTGTGTTCGTCGATGCGTGATTACTTTGACACTGATTCATATTTTGATCTGGTATTATCGGGGTTACCCGGTGATGATAAATTTTTACCTGAAATGTTCCAAGTTTGATTACCATTGATAGTGTGATTTCAATGTATTTAAAAGGCCACCACACAATATAAATGACAATACACATACGAGGCACTGTAGAATTCGAAAAAGTACTTGCCGAACCATGGCCCTCTTCCATAGATATGACGAGGACGCGCATGGCTGTGCAACAGTTGTTAGACACCCAAGAATCTCACACAACCTTGAAAAAACGATTGCGAGATTATGTCCACAAAATAGACACACTTATTGATTATTTGGCCAAAGTAGGCAACGACTCATTAACAGAACATCCTATATTCGAATGGTCCGTCAATGATACTATTTTACGAACACCATGTTGGAGATTAGAAGCTATTTTACCACGCTATACATTAGCTTCAATGTCCACAGAAGCTGCTTTTGAACTGGCGAAAGAACATGACTACAAAGGGGCAAGAAAAATGTTTTTGAGCGCTCTATCTTTGCATCAAGAGTGTGTCCATGGACTAAGACTGTGGAAATGGAAAGTACCCTCCTTAAACCACGATGTTCTGCAAAAAAAATGGCACCAGTCACAAATTGAATTGCACACCGGTATGACTACACTGTGTATGCTCTGTACAGGCATTCAGAAACAAATGAAATCGACCGCTTTATTCACAGTGTCACAACGGGCTTTACGTAATTTTGCCCGCTCACTGGCGACATGGCCATCCAAACAGGGCCAAGACCTGATGCAGATCGCAGAAGCTATGAGATATTACTTTTCATCGGATATGATGTGGTCAGCGGGTCTTTACGGTCAATCTATACGTAGACTTGAACGTTGGATGACCCCCGTGGAATTCGGTCCCTTTGAGATTCTCAAAGACGAGTGGTCTAAAGTACCTCTACTCATGGAAGAACGCCACGCTACAAACAATGGTGCGTATTTCGACACTGTTAAAGACGGCAGGCCCCTGTGCTCACCTATAAAACTCATAAACAACCAGGTATCATCTGATATACCTCACCCACCAATGACACAGGAATGGGCCGTTTCGGATGAAGACGCGTCAACTCCCACAGAACCCCTAGAGAATCAGTAACACCAGTGCCAGTTTTCAAATTGACATGTGTCATATTTATGTCTCTGTTTTGGACATACAAACAACAGTTCGGAAATTCGTCGTCGCCATTCGTAACAAGAAGCCAACTCGCATCTTTGTATTTAAACGAAAGTTCGTCGTAAAAAGGCAACTGACTCGTGTCTTTACGGACAACAACGACAAAGACATCAGTACTTGCGTAAATAGGGTCGACATTATTGATGAAACGCGCTCCGCTTCCAGGAATTTCAGAGACACACATCGTTGGAAATTCGGTTTTTTCCACAAAAATATTAGCATAGTACGACTCGGAAAATTCATGCCCACGCCATTGGTGTATAAGCGTGGACTTACCCACACGTTGGTGACCCACAATAGTTACATTATACATTCGTTAATAATTAGGTTACTTATTTTATAGTTAATTTTATACACTCAATCTGATTCATTATCTGATTCCTCTTCTGATTCCTCTTCTGATTCTGATTCCTTATCTGATTCTGATTCTGATTCCTCTTCTGATTCCGATTTCTTATCTGGTTCATCCTCATCCGTTTCATCATCAGATTCTGATTCCTCTTCTGACGAACTGATTGTACCTATTACTTGGTCTTCAACACTGACTAATACCGCATCAGCTGCCGCTACCACTGCCGCTGCAGCTGCTGCGGCGTCGACTTGGTCCGCTCTTTCCAAAGCATCAGCCATGACTTGTTTAAATTCTCCACCACCATCGACCATAAGGTCAACTAATTCACCATAAGATTTCGCGAATTCACTCTTGGCCGTAGCACTTCCACTCTTATCTTCATACCTTGTAATATATTCAACGATATCCTCTTCAGGAACGTCCCACAAACTTTTGATATTCTCAATATCTTCTTCTTCGCCTTCTATTTCTTCGCCTTGTTCCTCTAGCCATATTAATAAAGCATCTATATCGATAACAGTTGTCTGTTCCTTATCCGATTTAAAGACACTGAAACCACCTTCAACCTCCTTCCCATCGATTCGGAGGCGTGCACGACATATAGTGTATTCACCAAAAATCACGTCACTGTTATCGTCTCTTCCCTTTTTAATGGCCTGAATCCGAAGCTTGTCCTCTTCTTGTTCGTTACGTTTAGCCCAATACCATTCAAGGTCTATCTTCCCACTCGAGTTCGTCATTTGATAGGGAGTGCCTTTGATTTTCACGCGATGTTGTTCACCATCCACGTCCGTATAGATATAGTTAGCATCAAGGTCTATTTCGTTTTCGTCTTCTGAAACGCCACCGCCGCCACCGCCGCCGCCATGACGGTTAGCGTCTTCTTCGAAATTTTCTTCTTCTTCTTCTTTGATTGTCAATGCTGTTTCTGGGACAAACACATCTTTAATTTTGTAATAATAGACACCATCCCTGAACGTACGATTATCCTCGCCCTCGTCCACCCGTATTTCATCTCCGTTGTAAATCACTTCGTTATTTAGATATGGGTCATCCTCACGAGGTAAATCGCCTTCTTTGGCTTCTTTGAACAATAATTTTTGGACCATGGCGGCGTCAGCAGCTTCTCGTGCAGAGGTCTCCGCATCTTGCTTTGTGTCTGCATTTCCATCTTTGCCCGTGTATGTAGTCAACTTTTTAAACGTATCTTTATTAAAATTTAAATCAAACGGTCCCCACTCACTGTCTAATTGAGACATCATGAGAGTGAGTTCGTCACTAAGTTGACGTGTATTAAAAAATGATTGGACACGTTCAAGTGTCTCGAGCTCGCCGATTTGGAAGTCGTCTTCTTTCGATTCGCCCTGAGATTCCGGCCCATCGACGATGTATCTAAATTCTGGTCCATGGTGTCTTTTCGTCACTGTCCATTTAGAGACCTGAACAAAAGGTCGGGTGTATTCACAACGAAGTAAGGGCGGGTCTACATCGGGATTATTTTCAATCACCAATGCATCGTACCAAACTTTACCCCATTGTATTTGTATCTGTCTACCGGGGGTTTTTACTGCTCGACGTGGGTACAATTGTGTATGTTTGTCGTCGTCATCGTACTCTATTTTTGGAAGACCGGTCTTTTTGTCTGTGTTATATTCAATGGCTGGCATCTGATGCATGCCTGCGCGTAGAGCCCATGTGCGAATATGTATTTGCTGTGCATCATACGTCTTTTCCTCTTCTGTTCGTTTTGTTTCACCACCGTTGTCATCGCGAGGCATCCATGTTCGGTCGAAGACATAGGTTGGTTCATCTTCGTCGTTTGTAGGTCCATTTTCCATCGACAACGCATTTAACCATTCATCTTGGATACTATGAAGTTCAGGAGGAGGTGAATATGCATGTAATTCAACTGTGTTGTCATCAACTTCAATAAACCCATCTGTCGCCTTTTTGGCGTTCCAAGTGATTCCAACGGCTTCCAAGGCGTTTGTATATACTTTTCTTAAGGCTCTGGCTTTGAGCTTTAACAATTCCTGGACGCCTTTTTTGCCTCCAATACCTTCGATAGCAGCTATGTTATCAATATCGTTGTATCTTTGCATCTCTCTCTCATCAAGCAGAGGCTCACCATCTATATTTTCAAGTTGTGAGCCAAAAGGATGCCCATCGCCACCGTAAGTGTGTAAACAATCTAGAACGGCTCTCCAACGGTCATCTTCTTCACCTTCGGTGACAACAACCGATTGGTCGGCTCTTTCGATGATTTCCCAGTCGATAAATATGGTGGATACTTTCATCTTTTTCGTGAATTTAAATTCGTCTTTTGTACCATCTTTGTGAAGTCCAATTTCTATTTCATCAGGCGCTGGTGGTTGAGGGTCATCATGGTCTATAATCTCGACTTCTGAAGCCACATAAAAGTGGTGGTCTTCTTCTGGTGTGTAGCTGACATTTGATTCCGCACGAGCAGCGGTTTTGTCCAAAAAAGCTTGAATTTTCTTGACACGTTTAAACTCTTCAGTTTGACCATGTGGCGCTTTGGCTAAATTGGCCAAACGGACAGCGTCGGGTTTCAAAGTTACCTTTATAACGTCTCGCACATTCAAGTATGGAGTATTGTGTCTGTCTTCTTCATAATATTCGTCGTCTTCGTCAGTACTTTCTCCGCCTAGTAATTCAGCTTCTTTAGATTCTTCGTCGTCTTTAGATTCTATAAGAGTGGGTGCTGACACTGGCGCTGACACTGGTGCTGACACTGGCGCTGACACTGGCGCTGATACGGGTGCTGACACTGGCGCTGACACTGGTGCTGACACTGGTGCTGACACGGGTGCTGACACGGGTGCGACTGAACAATATTTGAGACACTTCTTTGAGCGCTTTGTATGACCTCTTAATCCACAGTTTCCACACTGGAGTTGGCGAGCTTTCTTTGGAGCTGGCTTTTCAGAACTTGGCTTTTCAGAACTTGTTGAGCGTGCTCGCTTGGGTGTTGGCGTTGGTGTTGTTGTTTTAGACACGAGTTGTTTGTAATGTGGAAGTTTGCTCCCAACGACGAGTTCTGCAGCGTTACGGGGACGATGTTGAACATGTGTCGGTCCTACAGCGTCAGGTGTCGGTCCTGCTCGTTCTTCCAATATTAACGTTATTTTCCGAATATTATATCCGTCGAAGTCAAGGCGAAGACTGTTAGCAGCATCTGAAACGAAATATTCTTTGAATATACGAAGAGCCTCTTGAGGATTTCTTTCATCCCCATAGCTTAAACGAATCACGTGCTTTATTTTTTCTTTGTCGTCTAACGTGCGCTCCGGGGCATCTCGTAAAAATCTTATAATTGCATATTTAAGTGGGTCCATGTTTCGTTGATATTACTAACTTATATACTGTCTGTTTTTTAATTATAATCAAATTTCAATTAAAATTCTAAAATTCTTGTAGATTTGATTCCAATTAAATTTGATTACAATTAAAATTCTTGTAGATTTGATTACAATTAAAATTTCTAAAATTCTTGTAGATTTGATTACAATTAAAATTCTTGTAGATTTGATTACAATTAAAATTCTTGTAGATTTGATTACAATTAAAATTATGGTAGATTTGATGTCGCGCAGCGCCAATTTCTAAAATTCTTGTAGATTTGTTAGGGTTATATTCGAGACTGGTCAAAATCTCGACCCGGTAAACACTTGGGTGCTAGAAGTGTCCAGCCGTACAGCATCATTGATATCCATTGGGACACAATTGAGACCCACATCTGAGCATCACTCTGCTTTCCGGCGACTGTACCCCAATTTGTTAATAACATAGACATGTAGACAGAACCAGTGGCCATGGACGCATGAAACATGAACATTGAAGAGTTGTCAACTTCCTCTTCTTCTTCTTCACTATCGTCAGTTAAAGGAATGATATTGTTAGTGTATTTTCGTGTACCTGCTGAATAAGATGACCATATCAAGGAAGTGGCTGTGACACAAAATGTAAATATCGTCTGTCCTTGTGTTCTTTGTTGGTCTGGATTGCATTCATCGGCGGATACGGCGGACCAACACAAATATGTTGCGTATGCAGATACGATACAAGACGTCACCAAAGAGCTGTCTGTATCCTGTATATTTAGTTGTGACACAGTGGCGACAATGATGAGCACCAGGGTAACAGTGATGAAGACGGTCTGACGAGTGCAATAATTATAAAAGATGTACAATAGGATATTACTAATTGATACTGCTAACATCATGAGAAAGCATAACATTAGTGCAAAAGCCACCCAATTACGATTTTCACCAAAATCATCACCATAGGCGTGAAAAGCAAAATATGAATTCCAACTATAGGCCGCATCGATGAAATAGACGAGCTGAGAAACCAAAAAAACGGAAGAAATAATGCGTGCAAATTGAACATATCCATCTTGTCCCACAATGGGTGTGAAAAATAAACCTGTAGTCAAGACTATTAGAGATAAAATTTTGGGACCCCATAAGCCTGTGTGAACTCTTTTTGAAAATAAATTGCCAATCATGATGATTACAAACCACAGCATCATACTGAGAGAGACACGGTAGACCGCATTTTCACCTTTACATGCCGAAACATCGATGTTGGGTATGTCTGTACAACCAATGTTGAAGGAATAGAAATTAAATTGAGGAGCACCCCATTCCTGTAAAGCAAAGGCTGTAAACGTCCACATGGCAAACAGTAGTAAGTAAACAACATTGGCGGCAACGATAGACATTTTACCGTCTGTAAAAAAACATTTGGTTATTTGACATGCGCACGATGCAGTTTGACATGCAGCACAACACAATAAAGTAGCCATTCATATTAAATAAAAAAGCTTTTTATAGTAGTCTGTGGTCTGTAATTTAATCATTTTTCTCTGTTTCATCTGTCTCTTCCAACTCAAAGTCTTTGTCTTTCCACGTCACCAGTGTCTCATTTTGTAAAGCTTTCAAACGTATGTACAGTCCTATGCATTCACGGGTTATCCACATGGTATAATGTTCTAGTACATTGAAACAAAAAAAGTACATCCCTCGTGGTCTGTTAGATATTCTCCCCCAGTCAAAAATGTTGTGTTGCCATACGTTGGGTAACGCGACGGCGGCGTCCATCAACATAAACACCAGTGAATCAACTAGAAGCCATGCGGCAACATGTAAGGCAATATACACCGACGGCACACTTTCATGATATAGAGCCAACATGATCATGCAAAATAAACTAAATAAATGATTGTCGATAATTATTTCCAATGGCGTGATATAAGATATCTTGGAAAATTTATTGCGCAGGCGTGTCCATCTGACCCGTCGGTTTAGATAATTGCAAATGTCAAAGGCGCCAAAATTTTGAATCGCCACGTGTTTGCATATTGCCGTTTCGTACCCATACTGGTCAAACACAACGCCAATTTCACAGTCTTCATTTAAAATATGGGCAAAACGTTCTAATCCGCCGATTTTATCGAGATGGGGCTTTGAAATGAGGTTGCTCATACCATTTAAACACGTACAAATGGTATTGTTAATGACCATGTATGGACGTCCATGACCACTGACAAAGTACCATCGCTCGAGTATAGAACCACAAGACATCGCCCCGAGAGTAGGAACAACTTTGGGACCAGAGATGCCCCATGGTATTTGGTGCACAAGTCGACAACCGTCAATGCATTTATCCACCATGTCTTGTAGAGCAGCATCGGACGCCAGGAGGTTGGCATCGGCTACCCATATTAAATCGTAATTCGCCACACGATAGCCAGTAATCATATTGTTCAGTTTGGGATTGATACCAATTTCTTCCAACCCTTCGGAGATAATCGTAGATACATCGGGATATTTTTCTTGTAATCGTTTAATGACGACAATAGCAGGGTCGTCTTTATTCTCGACACAAAAGATAATTTCAAAAACAGGGTATTCTAGCGTAAAGTACGTTTCGAGATTCTCTTCCAGTGTCTCTGTACAACCTAGTAACGGCTTGAGAATCGAAACACCAGTTTTATGATAGTATTCACGTTTGATACGTTCTTGAACAGCTTTGTAGCGTGGCTTTTTGAGGAGCGCATACGTGCAAATAAAGTGTGTGATTTGAAACAGCCATGCGGTCGCTAAAACAGTAAAGCAGAACCATTCACTGAACATTAGTAAACAGAACAGAGCAAGAAAACTTAGATGATACATTTTCGTATTCATTGTATTCGTTTTGACATGTATTTATACTACGTTAAGTTTGTTTACGGTCTTTTATTTACGTTTTTTTTTGACATCAAATCAGAGAATAAAACTATAAAAGGTCGTCATTCAATGTTAGATGCCATCTAACATTGAATTTAATTTCAGAAGGGGGTGGTTGATAGGATGGTTCATACTGGTTTTGGGGTCTATCATTGCATGTATCAACGTTTCAAAACAAACGTGTGGAGAACATATACCAATATTACTATCGCGGTCGCTAACAACAGACCCATACAGAGGTGCGACCCTCGTATTTTGTCTTTTTGCATCTTTTAGTTCTATTTATCTGAACTCTGTTTTGATGACAGTCGGATTTTTTGGGTTTTTCGCTGCCTTTTTAATATCCATGTTCCAAACCGCTGCTTCACACGATGCGTTAATTTTTATATCTTCTATACTAGTTATGTGGGAATGCAAGCCGTCGCAGAGCGCCATTTTTTTATGGAAAATGCATTGGAGACTAACAGTTTTGGCAGGACTTGTATTCGTCGGGTGGTTTTTATACGTTGTATACGGATGTCAGCCCGTACAATGGGATGACACTGGTGTTATGCCTGAATCAGTCCGGTGCGCCCGATGTTCATGGTGGTTTATATCTGAATACATTACCTTTTGGTCGATGTTTATGCTAGTGTACTGGAAAATCGACCCGAAATTGCGTTGGCACGATAAAATTATACAAGAAGACAGAGATGGACAAGGCGCGGCGTCTTGGAGCGCCAAACGACCAGACAATGGGGCAGTGGAGACCGTGGCGAATAAGGCCTCTTTGCTTGCCCTTCGGGTAACATTTTAATTTTTTTTATAATCCTACTCCAGATTCATCCGCATTTGAATAAATGCCCCACAGAATAATCAAGGCAACTGCAAAACCTGCTATTTTGGGTACAGACATCACATAGTCTCCGTCTAAAATTAATATCGTAAATATAATGGCTTGAATCACAGCATTTATAATATTACCATAAAAGGAAGCTTTACCGTCTTGATTTGCACGAATTACTCTCAAAAGACCACCCAAAAATACCAAAAAAACGGATGTTAATTTTGTCGGGAATTTATAAATGGAGACAAAGTTTCTTTTTCGAAATCCAGTGACCGAATAAGCCCAAAATGCCTTATCAAATGTTTTGACACACTTATTCGGACATTTGCCATAACATGTTTTTTGAAACGGAGTGCGTATACGAATGTGTTTATCATATTCATCTATATCTGCCATGATTGATTTCCAAAAATTGTCGGAAGCTTTTTGTCTATCTGGTTCTTTGGACATATCTGGTAGAGAAGCGTCGTTAATTGTTTTCAATTTTTCAATAGTTTTCTCCAATGGCGATACAATCGGTTCGAAATCCAAAACCATTATCTTCCAATGGATGCATTTATATAGTTGCAAACGTTAAAACGAAAAAAAACACTTTATTCAAGTATAATGACTACTGTATTGCCTTTGCGCCCTTGTTATAGAAATCGTTGAGTCGTCTTCGTTTTGTGTTTATGTTTGTGTAATGTGCGTTCTGCTTCGAGATTCGCACGTTTCTAGTCATTTTCCTCCTCTTCCTCCTCTTTGTTTATCGTGTTCTGCGCACGTTTCCAGTCTAAGAGTTTTTGAATGCACGTTTCTTTGTGAGCTCTTTCTTTAATATCAATATCTCTGTACAAACATTCTTTTCGAAGTTGTAACACTTCCAATTTCTCAAGTCTTGTTCGTCCAATATATTTTAAGTCGTCTCGGAACCAAGAGTCCTCCTCAGAGTCCTCATCAGAGTCCTCATCAGAGTCCTCCTCAGAGTCCTCCTCATCAGAGTCCGAGGTGTGTTTCTCTGGCATGCTTGTTTTTCGCTTTTCAACAAACAACGTTTCGCAGACAATCGCGTCCAACATTTTCAGTATAATGAACCCCAATCGATGACGCTGACCATACTGACCATCGTTCATTTTAATTTCTGACTCGTAGTGCGTTTCGTCTCCCCAATTGACGATGAGCGCCGATGGATTGACGGGCATTTCACAGAAAGCTATCGTAGCGTCCTTTTGAACCCAGATATGAGATACCACCGGTTTTTTTGATTTAATGTGGATGGTTTCGGCCCACGCAATTTTGGAAAAGGGCCAGCACTGTCCGTCAGAAATTTCATAATGTGGGTTTTTAGGCCACGATTTCACGGTGTACACTGGTGGAAATTGTGCTATACTACCCTTCAAAGCAGGGACGTACTTGAAGAATTTCACGGCTCTTATCATATCGTGATACTTTATAATTGGTCGCATCGGAAACAATTCGCCGCGCCCAGCAGTGGAACTTTTTTTCGTCGACGTTTTGCGCCATTTGATAGTAGAGCACGCAACCGTTCTGACACGGCGGTCTTGAGCAATGCGAAACATCATGATGTCTTCTGCGGCTTGATAGGCTGGATTTAATGCAGATTGTAAATAGGGCAATTGGTATTTGTCTATCTTTGCACCACCGACGTTGGCGTTTGACCAAACGTCAAAGTTAATTAACCAGATGCAATTTGACCATGGTGTGCTTTTGAGTGGGAAGTTTGTACTTTTGATACCGACACCAGAATTCAACGAAACAATACCTGCGTTCATAATGGTCGACACTCTGTCCATGTAGCGGAACGTGGCAGCGTGTGTTATGAAAAAACGTTCAGACCCTCGGGCCATCATACTGCGTTTTTCTTCATCCTCAAGGCTTGCGCGAAAAGCGTATTGGTCGTTTTCCACAAACTCTTTCTCAACGTTGACAATCGCCTGATTTTTGTACAATGGTACTTGATGTTGAAACGGGTAAATCTGGTCGTCGCCAATGATACAGCGACGTCTGGCGGCAGGTGTACCCCATTGTTCGTGCAACCACTGCGCCACCCGCCAGCAGTAGAACTTGGAATCGCCGGCAGAATAGCCTTTCGCATTCGCAATCCGACCCGTTTCACCAGCGGCGTTTTTCATTTTTTTCAAGTAATCCAATTCTTCTCGGACTGGCAATTGGACAATGTATGTATGGTCGGATGCGTAGCGCTCCACATATTCTTGCGCTTGGTCACTCCTGACTATCAAAATGGTGGCCCAATGTTTATTTTTCTTCGTGAGTTGACCCATGGCATTATAGTCTTCAAAGTATACACAATGATAGTCACTATGGGCTTCTCGACGCAACACGGTTCCCATAAGCATCGGTGGAATTTCCATTGATTTAAATTTTTCGGTGTCCTCAAGTAAACGCGAATCAAATTGGAGGGTTTCTGTTTCTTCTTGTTCGCCATATTTGCTCGTGATGTCATGCGCGACGAAACTCACTGTTACGGGCGGCTTTATCTGTGTGGTACATGTTTCACACGGCTCTTGGAACGTAATATCCGATAAATTAAGTTCGTTGTTATCAGTGTCATATTCCTTTTTAAATTTATCGGACATTCTGTAACCAGTACCTGATTTATAATCACTCATCCGGTTCTGGTGTGTCACCAACGCCCAAGCGGCGACATAATCGTTTTTTACCAACTTCTGTTCAATGGCGTCCAAATATGCTTTATACCTTTGAAAAGAAAACCGTATATTGTTGAGACCAAAGTGGGCGGCGTCAGCAACGTTAAAACTGTTCGATTCGCATGTTTTGTCTTTTCTGGCCCAATGTCCACCAAATTCGTCGTCCATATTCATCATTTCGAACTCTATATAGTCGTCGTTAGTCTTTAAGGATTGTTGACGGTCGGTGAATTCAGCGTCGTATTTGTCATAATTGATATCGCCGTATTTACCGCACAATTTGCTGTTGGTCAACTCTTCGTCGCCGGTCGTTTTATTTTCCTTTTTACTTTCCTTTTTACTTTCCCCACTAGGTTCATGGGCCTGCAAACTCGTATTCTCATTCCGAGGGACGCTTGTGGCGGCCACTTTGTTTCTCCTTGCCTTGAGGACGCAAAAATCCAAGTTTTTTTCCAAAAACACCAATTGTTCGTTTTCTTCCGTCGTTACAATAATGGAAGTGACCGCGGAAATGTAATTATCAGATATATGGTGTGTTTGGACAGCAATGCGGTGCAAATCGCACATTTTTCCTTGCAATTCTGACGCTGAAATCAATTCAGTGACCGACCCTTCGGACGCTTGAAATCGAATGTATTCTGGAATGTGCTGATGATACATTTATCTATATAATGGACACATTATATAGTATTCTTTTTTAGAACGATAAGACTTAAAAATACAACGGATTATCTTTACAAAGTCTCGCGTCGCTGTTGATTTCAGTGAATACGGGTCGTCGTTGTCTGTATCGTTCGAGAATTCGCTCTTCACGTCGGATGGCAGCACGGGCACACCATCGAACCCATCCGACGACGACTACAAACAAATTAACCACAGAATATCATCGCTACGGTAATTGTCACGTTGTAGGTAGTGTTATCAACGAGCCACGCGGTAACACTTGTAGCTAAACCAAGATTGACCACCGCAGCAAGACAGGTTGATTTACCTGTAGATACACGAGAAAAAAAGACTATATAAATATTGACCGTTGATACAAATGTCTGGTGATGACAATTGGGATGTCGATGACAGCGATACAGATGTCACATTAAATCCCAGCAAAATGAACCGTGCCGCAATTATTAAAATATATAAAATCAAATCACATCAACCAGCCGAAGAATCGACAGACGATGGTCCCACCTTTTTATGCACAATAGATAAAGAACTTCCGGCAAACATTGTTCGCGTTGATTCGACACCCTTGGAAGAAACATATACACTTTCTTACGAGAGAGGCTTATTTTCTTTACAAATATTCGCATTTGATACCCTACAATGCAAATGGGAACTGACTGAGGCGACAGAGCCAGACATTGTTGAAGCGTGGAAACCTGAGAAGACGTCTGAAAAGAAAATTTTGCGCGCTTGGTGGTATGAATGGGTAGATGAACGTGGTCGAATTTTAAACCAATATAAGAACGCCTATTCTGGTACAACAGTTAGAGGTTGGCCGGAATCTCACTACGGGAGAAATATTTTTGGTCACGAGTGTAAAACTATTTAATCTTTGTTTAATATTCTGGGAAAGAATACAATCCTTTTTCTTCAACATACTTTATCATTGCTCGCGTAACTTTATACATATCTGTTTCTTCAGCAATTGTCCCTTTGGCAATCGATTTTAACCATCGAACATAGATTTCTGCAACTTCTTTGTCCTCTTCTTCGTCAGTTATGTTTTTAATAAATTCGACCAACATTTGTGAAACAAAGTGGATTTTTAATAACGATAGTACGTACTCTAGACCATATGTCATACCGGGAATAGTGCCAACGTAATCGCTTAACTTCGTTCTATCACAAAATGAATCCAATCCATCGTCTGAATTCTTGTAGATTTGATTCCAATTAAATTTTAATTCGAATTAAAATTCTTGCAGATTTGATTCCAATTAAAATTTGATTCCAATTAAAATTCTTGCAGATTTGATTCCAATTAAAATTCTATTCCAATTAAAATTCTTGCAGATTTGATTCCAATTAAAATTTGATTCCAATTAAAATTCTTGCAGATTTGATTCCAATTAAAATTTGATTCCAATTAAAATTCTTGCAGATTTGATTCCAATTAAA